>Ga0326727_10000185_pt1 | contig 269552 bp, 237 predicted proteins | sample MB2enrmetagenome_FD_207643 | JGI IMG/M metagenome (GOLD analysis project Ga0326727, IMG submission 207643) | Lab enriched peat soil microbial communities from McLean, Ithaca, NY, United States - MB29MY | ecosystem: Environmental > Terrestrial > Soil > Wetlands > Peat | place: USA: New York... | reverse complement strand
GTCCAGGCCTCGTGTGATCGCGTCCAGTCGAGGCGTGACCGCGGTTCCTCGTCGCCTGGACGCGTCCAGGCCTCGTGTGATCGCGTCCAGTCGAGGCGTGACCGCGGTTCCTCCTCGCCTGGACGCGTCCAGGCCTCGTGTGATCGCGTCCAGTCGAGGCGAGAAGCACCTCTATCAGGCGCCTCTCGGGGTGTCAGGGCGCCGCAGGGCACGCGCTGGACGACTCCACGCGCGCAAGGACCGCCCTGGGCAGCCAGGTCGTCGCCGAGGCGCAGGACGCGCGCAGGTCTGCGGCGATGCGGTTCTCGAGGGCGCCGTCGTGCGCCCGGCAGGCGTAGCCCGTCAGCAGGTCGAGCTGGATGAGGGGGTCGGCGGCGTCTGCAGCGGGCACGCGGTCGAGCGCCGCCTTCACCTTCGAGGGCCCTGCGGTCCCGGCGGGGACGAGCGTCGCGCGCGTCGCCATCGCGCGCGAGGTCCAGAGCCCCGCCGTCCCGCGCACGCGCCCGAGCAGCGACGCCCCGAGCTTGCGCAGCTCCGCCTGCTGCTGCGGGGCCGGGGACAGGGAAGCGCACTCCACGGCCTCCCGACCCGCCCAGTACAGCGTCTCGGGGTCGGTCGCGTGCGCCGGGAGGTCGGCCAGCGCGCCCTCCAGCGCCTGGCACTCCGTGTCGACCTCGACGGAGCTGCCCGGCAGGAGGTCGATGAACGTCTCCTGGCTCTGGTACCGGGCCCGCAGCACGAGCGCGCGCTCCGTATCCACCCCCCTCAGCTCTCCGAGGAGCGAGCCGACCGCGTTGCGCGCCACCCACGGCTCTCCCTTCAGCGCGTCGAGGACCACGACGTCCACGCTCCCGAAGGCGGCGTAGTGACCGTTTCCGAGCTCCACCATCGCGTCGCTGCGGCAATCGGTGGACGAGCAGGCCTCCTGGAAGACGAGCCCGTCGGGCACCCTGGGCATCGCGAACCGCGCCTCGGCGCCGTACCCCTCGATCCGCAGGTCGCCTCCCGCGCGCCGCTCGAGCGCGTGGCGCAGCGCGGGCTCGAGCTCGGCGACGTGGCGGGAGGCGTCGTCGGCGTCGTCGACGAGGAGGTAGTGGAAGGCCAGGGGGGTGGGGAGCGCAGGGATGACGTCCGGCGAGACCTCGGTCGGATCGAACGCGCTGCCCACCGTGCACGGCGGGAAGCTCGGTCGAAGGCTCGCCGCGACGGCCGCGGGGTCGGCGCCGGCCTCCGGCAGGAAGTAGTAGGCCGGGTGCTGGGGTCCCGCCCCGGTCGAGGCGAGCTCGACCCACGTGACCAGCCCCGGGATTCCCGTCAGGCTCCGGGGGGCCGCCCCGAGCCGTGCCGGATCGTAGCAGGCCCCGAGCGAGACCCGCCGCGCGCGGTCGTGCTCCCACGCGAGCGCCGGCCGCGTGCGCACGGCGAAGAGCACGGCGAAGGCGAGGCCGATCGCGGTCACCGCCAGATCCGGCCGGTGGCGTCGCGCGCTCGAGGCGGCGACACCGGCCACGGCCACGCCCACCACCACCGCCACCGGGGCGCCGAGGCTGGTCGGGAAGGCGCCTCCCCCGAGAAGCACCATCAGGAGCGAGGCGCCGAAGGCTCCGGTCGGGCCCCACGGCGGCGGCAACACGTCGGCCAGCCCGCGCACCAGTCGCCCGGTGCCGAGCGCCAGCCCGCCGCCGACCAGCAGCAGGCCGGCCTGAAGCGCCATGAAGAGGACGATGGAGATGAGGTCGACCGTCATGGTGAGCAACCCGCCCAGGCCGGTACCCACGGAGCCCATCTCCGGCGGAAAGACGATGACGGCGAGCGCGGCCACCACCGCGCCCGCGAGCACCATCCCGACGAGGACCGCCCACCGCGCGAAGCCGACCGCCACGCCCGGCCCGCGCCACGCGGCGAGCGCCCCGAGGATGAAGCCCCACGCCGCGAGGACGGAGAAGTACGCCCACCGTGCGGTGAGCGGCCAGTGCACGAACCCCCACCTCGCCTCGCCGTGAGCCCAGAGCTCGTTCGTCGGATCCAGCGCGAGAGCGTTGATCACGGCCACGAGGACCGCCGCGGCCAGCCCCGCTGCCAGGCACACCCGCACCCTGTCGCCCCGCTCCGTCACCCGCAGAGCGTACAGGCTCCCGCAGTCACGGCGCACCGGCCTCGCACTCCGGCTGCCGCTGCCCCACGCCTCCGCGGGTGACGAACCACTGCGCCGGCCCGCACGGTCCGGGAAAGAAGGTGACCAGCTGCGCCGCGGGATCGATGTTCGCGGCGAAGGTGTCTCCGCCCTGCTGGGTCATGGCCGCGGCGTCGACGCCGCGCTGCGGTACGGACACGAAGAGCGCTCCTCCGTCGAGGTCCACGGTGATGCTGCCGAGCTCGTAGGGGTCGTAGTAGCTGCCCGCATACGGACCCCAGGTCGCCGGGGACGTGGAGCCGTCGGGCGCAGATCCGTCGGGGAGCTGCAGGAACGTCTCGATGGCGTAGCGCGAGACGTTGTCGGGCACGCTGGCGACGCCGCTGTAGAAGACGACCACGGCGAGCTGGCTGTCCGGCACCAGCCAGAGCGAGGACTGGTAGCCGTAGTCGAGCAGGCCGTTGTGGTGGATGACGGCGTGACCCCCGTAGTAGCCCGTCGTGACGTAGGCGCCGTCGCCGTACTGCTCGGCCCCGCCCGGGAGGGTGTGGGTGTCCACGCGCCCCGTCTCGAGCGCGGCGACCGAGGCCGGCGTCAGCACCGGACCCATCGGACCGGCGCCCTGGGCGAGGAGCATCTCCGCGAAGTGGGCGTAGTCGACGGCGCTGGCGATGACGCCCCCGGGCGGGCGGGTGACCTCGCAGTCGAGGAGGTCGGGGCTCGCGAGCTGCGCTCCGCTAGCGGTCTGCACGAACCCGTCGGCGTGGTCCGCCGCCGTCGCGACGACCGGATCGAAGGTCGCCGTCGTCATCCCCGCCGGCCCGAACACCAGGTGGGCGATGACGTCCTCGTAGGGCATCTCGGCCGCGGACTGGAGGATCCAGCCCGCCAGCGAGTATCCCTGGTTGCTGTAGTTCCAGACCTCCCCGGGAGGGGTCCAGACGACGCCGGGGGTGGAGAACCAGGTCGCGAACTCCCCGGGGCCGACGGGGCACTGGACGTCCACGTCGAAGTCGGGGACGCCCGACGTGTGCTCGAGGAGCTGCTGCACGGTGATCGCGTCGGCGTCGAGCGGCGGCGTCAGCGTGTAGGACGGGATGTAGGTCGTGATCGGACGCGTGAGGTCGAGCGTCCCCAGCTCGACCATGCGCAGCGCCGCGGCGGCGAGGACCATCTTGCTGAGCGAGGCTGCGCGAAAGAGCGTGGTCGAGGTGACCGGCGTGAACTCGCCGTACCGCTCCACCCCGAGGCCCGCCTGGAACGCGAGCTGCCCGTCGACGACCACGGCGATCGCGCCGCCCGGGACCCCGCCCTCCGCCATCTGGTGTTGCATGTAAGAGAGGACCGCGGCAAAGCGCGGATCGCTGGCCTCGTCGGCGGAGGTCTGGACCGTGGGCAACAGCTGGTTGCCCGAGGAGTCGCAGCCCGCCGCGAGGAGCAGGGCGGCCAGCGTGAGCGCGCGCCTCCACATGGGCGAGGAGCGTAGCGACGAGTGCGCGTGACGTCAGGCCTCCAGGTAGCCCTCGGGCGGGGGCGGCATCGACGCCGGGCCGTGCCCGGCTCGCCGGCTGCGCCTGCTCTCGAGCCAGCGGTGCGCCAGCACGAGGAGCGGCGGCTGCAGGATGCGGGTGAGGATGGCGAGGATGAGCGACCCGCCGATCACGACGATGGCCAGCGGCTTCTGCGTCTGGGCGCCGATGCCGTTGGAGAGAGCCGCCGGCATGAGGCCCAGCGTCGCCACCAGCGTCGTCATCAGCACCGGGCGGAAGCGCTTCTCGGCGGCCTCGCGCGCCGCCAGCTCGATGGAGTGCCCCTCCGTCTCGCGCAGCCGCTGGAAGTAGGTGACCACGAGGATGGCGTCCTGGATGGCGATACCGAAGATGGATATGAACCCCATTGCGGCCGACACCGAGAAGTGGACGCCCGTGATGAGGAGCGCGAGCACGCCTCCGGTGATGGCCACGGGGATGTCGACCAGGACGATGAGGGTGTCCATCCAGTGGCGCACGGCGCTGTAGGTGAGGAACGCGATCAGCAGCAGGGTGATGGGGATGATGATCTGGAGGCGCCCCTCCGCCTCGTGCAGCTCGTTGATCTCGCCGGCCCACTCCAGCCGCATGTCGTACGGCCGACACAGCTTGTTCCAGCCCTGCGGCGCCTTGTCGCACCGCGGGATGTCCGCGTCGATGTGCTGCTGCGCCTCGGCGATGGTGCCCGCCAGGTCGCGGCCGCGCACGCTGAACTTGACCGGGGAGTAACGGACGCCGTCCTCGCGGTAGATCATCGCCGGGCCCTCCACCGTCTGCACGTCCGCGATCTGCCCGAGCGGGACCTGCGCGCCGTCGGGCGTGGACACGGTGATCTCGCGGATGGTCTCGAGGCTCATGCGGTACTGCGACTTCCAGCGCACCGTGAGATCGAACGACTTCTCCCCCTCGTAGACCTGGGTCACCGCCTGCCCGCCGATGGCCGCCTGGATCACGGCGTCCACGTCGCCCGTGTTGAGGCCGTAGCGCGCGCACTCGGCTCGCCGCGGCGTGATCTTGATGCTGGGCTGGCCCAGCACGCGGAACTGGCCGAGGTCGGCGACGCCCTGGACCTTGCTCATCGTCTCGACGATGGCCGCGGCCACCTTCTCGTTGGCCTCGATGTCCTGGCTGAACACCTTCACCGAGTTCTCGCCCTTCACGCCGCTGATGGCCTCCTCGACGTTGTCGCTGATGTACTGCGAGAAGTTGAACACGGCGCCGGGGAAGGCCTCGGACAGCTCCTTGTTGATGTCCTCGGTCAGCTTGTCCTTGGTCAGCCCGCGGGGCCACTCGTCGAACGGCTTGAGGGGCGCGAAGAACTCGATGTTGTAGAAGCCGGTGACGTCCGTGCCGTCGTCGGGTCGCCCGAGCTGGGAGACGACGTTGACCACCTCGGGGTGCTTCCGGTTGGCCTCGGTGCACTGGACGTTCTCGTCCTGCGGGCAGCCGCGCAGGATGCGCCGCATGCGCCCCACGTACTTCGCGCTCTGGTCGAGCGAGATGGACATGGGGAGCGTGACGCGGATCCAGAAGTTCCCCTCCTCGAGCTTGGGCATGAACTCCCGGCCCAGCAGCGGGAACAGGGCGATCCCGAGGAGGATGGGGACCAGGCGCACGAGCAGCGACAGCTTCGGGCTGCGGAGGGCGGCGTCGAAGAAGGGGTTATACGCCTTGTGGAGCACCCGCATGATGATGCTCTCCTTCTCCTCGGTGTTGGCCGGCAGGACCTTCGAGGCCAGCACCGGGGTGAGCGTCAGGGCGCAGAAGATGGCGCCGCCGATGGCGAAGGCGTAGGTGCGCGCCATGGGCGCGAAGATGACGCCCGAGACGCCGGTCATCGTGAAGAGCGGGAGGAAGGCCACCGCGATGATGAGGGTGGAGAACGTCATCGGCGTCGCGACCTCGCGCGAGCTCTGCTCGATGCGCTCGATCATCGAGCCCTTACCGTGGGGGCCGAGGTGCCGGAAGATGTTCTCCATCATGATGACGGAGGAGTCGACGACGATCCCGAAGTCCACCGCGCCGAGCGAGATGAGGTTGGCCGAGGTGTTGGTGCCCACCAGGCCGCAGAACGCGATGAGCAGCGCCAGCGGGATGTTGATGGCGGTGATGAGCGCCGCCCGGGCGTGACCGAGGAAGATGAGCAGCACGACGGTCACGAGGACCATCCCCACGACCAGGTTCTCCATGACCGTGTGCGTGGTCACCTTCACCAGGGCGCCCCGGTCGTAGTAGGGGACGATGTCCATCCCGGGCGGCAGGATGTGGTTGTCGCGGATGTACTGCAGCCGCTTGTGCACCCCCTCCAGCGTGGGCTGCGTCTCGCCGCCGTAGCGCATGAGCACGATGCCCTGCACGACGTCGGGTTCGTCGTCGAAGCCGACGATGCCGAGGCGCGGCGCGTGGCCGATGTCGACGTCGGCGATGTCCTTCACGCGGACGGGCGTCCCCTTCTGCTCGGCCACCACGATGTCGGCGATGTCGTGCACCTGGTAGCCGCTGCGCGCGCCGAGCAGCCCGATGCCGCGCACGTCGTAGCTCTGCTCGCCCATGAAGAGGCGCTGGCCGCCGACGTTCTGGTTGGCGTTCTGGATGGCGGTGGTCAGCTGGTTGAGCGTCACCTGGTGACCGCGCAGCCGGTAGGGGTCGACCTCGACGTGGTACTCCTTGGACTCTCCGCCGTAGCTGGTGACGTCGATGACGCCCTGGACCTGCTTCCACTGGCGCTCCATGATCCAGTCTTCGGCCGTCTTGAGGTCCTTGAGCGTGTAGCCGTTGCCCACGAGCCGGTAGCGGAACACCTCGCCGATCGCGTTCCAGGGCGAGAGCTGTCCCTGCAGCCCGTTCGGCAGGCTCACGAACTGGAGCCGGTTGATGACCTCCTGCCGCGCATCCTTGTACGGCGTGGACCAGTTGAAGTAGGCCTTCACGTCGCTGAGGCCGAACAGCGAGAAGCTCCGCACGTGATCGAGGCCCGGCATGCCGGCGAGGCCGATCTCCAGCGGGATGGTCACGTAGCGCTCGGTCTCCTCCGCGCTCCACCCCGGCGGCTGGGTGAGCACCTCGACCAGCGGCGGGCAGGGGTTGGGATAGGCCTCGATGTCCAGCTCGGAGTACGCCCCGAGTCCGAGGATGACGATCAGGAGGGCGCCCGCGAACACGATGAACGGCATGCGGAGCGCGGAGCTGACGATTCGCTGGATCATGGAGAGTCTCTCGGTTCTCGTTGGCTGCCGGGGGCAGTCTGCAGTCGGGTGCGGGCGCAGTGCGGGCACCCCGATGCCCGCAGCGCGCGGTTGGCGATCGTGGCGCGCCAGGCATGCGCCGGGTCGGCGGCGCACTGCCACCACGCGGCGCGACCCGAGCCGGAGGTCACTCCGTCGGGCATGAGGTCATCGTTTCGCGTCGGGTGCCACTGGGCGGCGAGCGCAGGGTGGCAGCTCGCCAGCGAGTTCTCGTGAGAGACGCGCTTGTGGCAGCAATAGGGACAGGCCGTCTGGTCCCGCGTGCGGTCGCGCACGCTCGCCCGCCACTCGTGCTCCGGCCGGACCGAACATCGCCACCAGCAGACGCGGGAAGAGGTCGCCACCACGTCGTCCGGCGCCGTTCGCCCGTTCCTCTCGGGGTGCCACTCCGACGCGATGAAGGGGAAGCACACCGCCAGGTTGTTGGTGCTCGAGACCTTGCGGTTCGCGCAGAACGGGCACCCGCTGCCCATCGTGCGGTTGTTGGGCTTCGCCCGCCACACGTGCTCGTCGCTACGCGAGCAGCGCCACCAGATGAGCCGCCCGGAGCCTGCGCTCACCGAGTATGGCGTGAGCGTTCCATTGCGCTCGGGATGCCACTCCGCGACGAGCTCTGGATAGCCGGAGACCCAGTAGCGCGATCCTTCGAACGATGACGGAGAACAGCTCATGACCTTGCGAGCGCGCGACGCTCAGCAACCCCCGTGCCTGTCCGCGGTCAGCGCCTGCGCACGAACTCGTGGATGCTGCTCCTATGGCAAGATGCACCGACGCGTCATCAATCGCTCGCGCAGAAGCCGAGACGGCAACGTTACGAACTGCGTAATGTCCCCTGCCACGAAGATTACGTACTTCGTAATCATGGCCGCAGGGCAGGGCGTCCCGCCGGGCCCCGCAACAGGGGACACACGGTCCCACCGGAGCTCGGCAGGGTGGCGCGCATCGAGGGGCAAACCACCCACCTAAAGCACGAGGGGCGCGTCTCTTCACCGAGCTGGTTCGCGGCTTGCGTGCGGCGCCACCCCCCGTGTCCATCCTGCTCGTCCAGCACGACTCTGCCGAAGGTGTCGCACTCGTGAATGTGCTCGAGCTGGCCGGCTTCACCATCACCGCGGCGCTCGATGGTGAAGAGGCAGGGTCTATCGACGCGGTGGCGTTCGACGTCGTGGCCATCGGGAGCAAGCGCGCAGTCAGCGAACGGGTGGCGCTCTGCCAGCGCCTCCGACGGGAGGGCTACCTCGGCGCGATCGTGACCGTGGGCGTCTCGCCCAGGGACGTCGCCCCGCTGCTCGACGCCGGGGCCGATGACTTCGTGCTGGCGCCGGTGCAGCCCGCAGAGCTGGTCGCGCGCGTGCGTATGGCGCTCGGTCGGGTGGTGACCCGGGCACGTTATCGCTGGGGTCCGCTGGAGATCGATCGTGTCCACCGGACGACGCTGCTGCGGGGCAGCCCGCTGTCCCTGACGGCGCGCGAGTACGGCCTGCTCGCCTCCCTGATGGAGGCGGGTGGGGAGGTCGTGTCACGCGCCGACCTGCTGTCCAAGATCTGGGCGCGCGACGAGGATCCGGTGTCCAATCTCGTCGAGGTGCACCTGAGCCGCCTGCGGGACAAGCTCGGCACGGACGCGAGCCTCATCGAGACGGTGCGGGGCGCGGGGTACAGGCTCCGGCGACCCGCTGGACAGCCACGCCACGGTGGGTAGCACGATCTGGTGGCAGCATGTGTGCGCCCGCACAGCTGCACCGTTTCCTCGTTTCTCCCGTCACACGGGGACCTCCCCGGACGACGGAACCATTCGCCAGGATGACCACCGCCTCCCCCACCTTCCCCGTGTGTTCTCCCGGACCCGCGGCGGTCCGTGCCGCCCTCGCCGACGCCGAAGTGCGACGGCGCATCGAGGGGATCGTCAAGCGCCGTGTGCAGCCTGGCGACGTGGAGGACGTGGTGCAGCAGGTGGTCTGCGACGCCCTCGGCTCCGACCTCGTGCCCGACGATCCCGCGGACGTGCCGCGCTGGCTCTTCGGGATCACCCGGCACAAGGTCGCCGACCATCACCGTGCGGCGCGCCGCCGCGAGCGGGAGCCGCTCGATCCCGCGGAGGTCCCCGGTCGCCCCGCGCCGCTCGAGGCCCGCTCGCTGCTGCGCGGCGTGATGGCGGACGCCACGCGCGCGCCGCGCGGAGCGGAGACGATGGAGTGGCTCGCGCGGGAGTCGCAGGGCGAGCGACTCGACGAGCTGGCGCGCGAGGTGTCGCTCCCGCCCGCCACGGTACGCCAGCGCGTCTCCCGCATGCGCCGGTGGCTGCAGAAGCGCTGGCTGCGCGAGGCGCTCCTCGTGGCGGCCGCGAGCGCGCTGGTGATGCTGGTCTACGGCCAGACCCGACGGCAGCCGGTGATCACGCCCATCGTGGCCGACCCTCTCGACAGCACCGCGGCGGCCGCGAGCGCGGCGCTCCAGGGACGCTGGCGCGTCCGCAGCGTCGAGCCTGACGCGGGGCTGGAGCCAGCGCGCCGCGCGCTGGTCGACGCCGAGGCGCTGACCACGGTGGTGGACGTCGACGGAGGCGTCCTGCACCTGGTGTCGGCCACCCGGCGCGGCGAGCGACGGCTGGAGGTGGGCGCCGTCGAGAACGGGGAGTTCGAGGTGCGCATCGTCGACGGCGACGTGGTCCAGCGCGCAGTGGCCACGCTCGACCGCACGGGACGGCTGACGCTGGTGAGCCGCGACGGCGCGTGGCGAGGCCGCGTCGTGCTCATGCGGTGAGCCGGCTCAGGGGGGGTAGCAGCTCGAGCTCGTGCCGTCCGACTTGCAGCCGTTGGCGCAGGCCACGCTCTGCACGACGTTGGACGTCTGGCACTCGATGAGGAAGTCCGCGTTGTCGGCGGGGAAGCCGGGCAGATCGCGCCCGCAGTAGAAGCCGTCGGGCTGCCCGGGGCACGGGTTGCACGCGTCGGGGAACGGCGCGGGCAGCGGCAGGCACCCGCCGTCGCAGAGCGTGACCTTGAAGACGCCGCCATCCTGGCACTGGACCAGATCTGCGGCGGGGCCGACGAAGCCGTGGAGCCCGTCGTCGGCGCAGTAGAAGCCGTTGGCGAGGTCGCCGCAGGGCGCGTAATGGTCGGCCCCGGCGTCGTGACCGGCCTCGGCCTCGGGTGCTCCGGAGTCCACACCCGGGCCCGTGTCGGGTGCAGAGAACGCGTCGGCCTCCGGCGAGGTCGCGTCCTCGGTGCACGAGCCGCCCTCGCAGGCGCCCCCGGGAGCGTCGTGAAACTGCACGAGGAACGTGCACGCGCTCGACAGCGCCGGCACGGCGGCAGCGAGCGCGAGAGCGATTGACCCGCGCGCGCCCATCACCCTGGACATGATCCTTGGACATTCTACCTCTACTGCGGCGCGGCACCCGGCAGTAGAAGTCGCCCGACCACGCGATCGCCCGATCCGCTACCATGGCCGGCATGCCGCAGCAGCGCTCCGGGAGTGAGCCGGAAACGCTCTCCGGGAGCGTGCTCGACGAGGCCGAGATCGAGGACGACCTCGAGGACCTGGGCTCCATCGATCGCCTGCTGGCGGAGACGGACCAGGGCTGGGACATCGAGGCCCAGATGCAGACGCTGAAGGCCGCCGCAGGGACCCGGCCGCTCGGCGAAGCGAGCGGCGCCACGAGCGTCCCGGGCGTGCGTCCGCGCATGCCCTCCCACGCGCTCCACATCCCCACCCCCTTCGAGCTCGGCCCGACGCAGATCCCGGCAGCGCGTTCGTCCGGAACCCTGGCCACGGAGCCTTCTCCGTCGCCGCAGCGCGTCGGGGCGAAGCAGGCGTCCAAGGCGCCTCCCCCGCTCCCCCGCAAGGGCCCCCCTCCACTACCTCCACCGGGCGTCGGCAAACCCGAGCCCTCGCCCGTGCGCCTGCCCGCAGACATGTCGCAGCCGGGCGCGCTGGTCGACCTGCTGAACGCCCGGGTGACGACGCTCGAGGGCCGCGACGACACCATCGGCCTGGCGCGCGCCCACATGGAGCTCGCCATCGCCAGCGAGGCCATCCTGGGTGACGACACGCGTGCGATCCTGCACGCCGAGGCGGCGCTCAAGGTCGACCCTCGCTCGGCCGGCGCCCACGCCATGCTCCGGCGCAAGCGCCACGGGCGCGGCGCGCTGGCGACGATGCTCCAGCACCTGGAGGCGGAGCTCCTGGCGGCTACCAGCGAGGCACACAAGGTCGAGCTCCTGGCCGAGAAGGCGCGGCTGCTCGAGGCGGTCGGCGATCGGAGCGCCGAGGTCCGGGCCACGTGGGAGCTCGCGCTGGTACACGCGCCCAACCACGCCGCCGCCCTCAAGGGGCTGGAGGTCGAGCTCCTGGCGCGCGCGCTGGCCAGCGATGTCGCCCAGGACTGGGAGGCGCTGGCCGTGCACCTCGGGCGCATGGCCGACGCCTACGGCTCGGAGAAGCGCCTGGCCGCGTGGCTGCACGTGGAGCGGGCGGACATCCTCGAGCGGCGCCTGGGTCGCCTCGACGCGGCGCGCGGGGCGCTCGAGCGCGCGCTGGAGCTCGATCCCAGCGTGGGTCCCGTGCGCGATGCCATGGTCCGGCACGTCGCGGCCCATTCGGACTGGGGCGGCCTGGCCAGGCTGCTCGACGAGGAGGCTCGCATCGAGTCGAGCGTGGCGCGCGCGGCCCGCCTGGAGCTCGACGCCGCCGCCATCTGCGCGACACGCCTCAACGACCGCGCGCGGGCCTGCACGCTCCTCGAGCGGGCGGCCGGGCGCGCCCCTACCACGGCGAGCGTCGACCGCCGCGTGCTCGACGAGCTTGTACGCCTGCACGAAGCCGACGGGCGCTGGAGCGACGCCGCCCGCGCACGCAGGGCGCGCATCCGCTACGTCGTCGATCCCGCCGCGATCGCCTACGAGCTGCGTGCCCTTGCGGCCACCGCCGAGAAGGACGACGACCTGGAGACGGCCATCGCCGACGTGCAGCGCGCGCTCGCCATCGATGCGAGCGACCCTACCCTGGTGGAGATCCTCGACCGCCTGCTCGCGGCGGTGGGAAAGCACGACCAGCGCATCGCGACGTGGCTGCAGGAGGGCGCGCGCACGGAGGACGGGGCCCATCGCTCCAAGGCCCTCGCGCGCGCCGCGCAGATCTGCGACGCCCTCGGGCGACCCGCCGACGCCGTGAGGCACCTGCGCTCGGCCTGGATCGCCGCGCCAGGGGACGCCGAGGTGCTCGACTCCCTCGCGCGCCTGCTTTCCCCCGTACTCTCCGAGGCCGTCGACGCAGGGGCGCGCTCGCTGGTGGAGCTGTACGCCCAGGCCGCCGAGCAGGCTCGCGACGTGGGACGCAAGGTCGCCTACCTGGAGAAGGTGGGGCTGCTCTGGGAGGAGCTGCTGGGCGATCCCGCCCGCGCCGCGCGCGCGTACGAGCAGGTCCTCGAGCTGGAGAAGGACCGGCGGACCGCGCTGCTGGGTCTGGAGCGAACCGCGGCGCGCACCGGGGACGTTCGCACGCTGGCGCGGGCGCTGCTCGACGAGGCGCGCGTCGCCACCGACGGGGCGACACGCCTCGCGCTCCGGACCCGCGCGGCCGGCGCGCTGGCCAAGACCGACCCTGCCCGCGCGATGCAGCTCGTGCGCGAGGTGCTGCGCGATGACCCGGCCCACAAGGCTGCCCGGGCCCTGGAGACGCGGCTGGAGGAAGAAGCGGGGCGGTGGGAGCTGGCTGCCGAGTCCCTGCGCGCGCGCATCGAGGGCGCCCCGACGACCACCGAGAAGGTGGCGCTCTGGCTGGCGCTGGCGCAGATGCAGCACGCGCGCCTGCACAAACCGCTGGACGCGATGAGATCGCTGGAGCAGGCCCGTGCGCTCGATCCGAGCCACCCCGTGCCGCCCGACGAGATCGCCCGCGTGCTCGAGGACCACGGCGACGCGCGCGCCCTGCGCGACGCCGTCGAGCGCCTGGCCAACCACGCCGGCACGCCGGAAGACCGGGCGCGGCACCTCACGCGCGCCGCGGAGATCGACGAGCTTCGCCTGGGCGACGATGCCTCGGCCCTGCGCACGTACCAGCGCGCGCTCGCCGAGGTGCCAGACGACGATCTCTGCGCCGAGCGCCTCGCGCGCGTCGTGGCCCGGCGGGGACAGATCGCCGTCGGCGGGGGTCTGGGCGAGCTGGCGACGCTCATGACCAAGCGCATCGAGCGCGCCGCGTCCCCGTCCGCCGCGCAGGCGATGTCCTTCGAGCTGGCGGCGCTGCTGGTGAAGATGCAGCAGGAGCCGGCGCGCGCGACATCGCTGCTGGAGGCGCTCCTCAGCGAGCAGGCCGACCACGTCCCAGCGCTGCGTACGCTCGAGGTCCTGCGCCGTCGCACGGGCGAGGCGGCGCCGCTGGCCCGCGTGCTGACCCGGGAGGGCGACGCCCTCAACGATGCCCGCGCCCGTCTAGGAGCCCTTTGGAACCTGGCGGCGCTCGAGGAGTGGAAGCTCCCGGTAGGGGATCCGGCGCAAACCTACCGCGCCATCCTCGAGCTCGATCCGACGGATCCCGGGGCGCTCGAGGCGACGCTGCGCCGCGAACTCGGCAACGCGCGGCGCGGCGATCCCCGCGCGCGCAAGACGGTCATCGGCGCGCTGCGCGCGCTGGTCCCCTTCGCCTCCGACGAGGACACCCGCCTCGCGCTTCAGCTGCGGCTGGCGCTGCTCCTGGAGACCGCGGCGGAGGAGGTCCCCGATACCCACGCTGCCGAGGACATGTCGCGCGAGGCGCTCTCGCGCTACCGCGACGCCCTGCGAATCGACGAGCTCTCGGTGACGGCCTCGACCTCGGTCGCGCGCCTGGCCGGCCGGCTGATGGACACCGAGGCTGCCCTGGCGGCGGCCCGGTCCCTGGCGGAGCTGGCCATCGAGCCGCGCGTGCGATCGCGCTACCTGGTCGACGCGGCGGAGCTGCTGCTCGGACCCGACGACGACGACCGACTCGGGCGCGTCCCCGAGCGCCGCGCGCAGGCGGCGGCGATGCTCGAGCGCGCGCTCGACGCCGACGGAGACTCGATCCCCGCGGCGGGAAGGCTGGCCACCGTCCTGCTGGAGGATCACCAGGGCGAGCGGCTGGTGAGCACGTTCCGGTCGGCGCTGGGCCGGGCGAAATCACCAGATGCGGTGGTGATGCTCGGGTCCGAGATCGCCCGCGTGGCGCGCGACGAGCTGCAGGACCTGACGGTGGCCATCGACGCCATGCGCCGCGTCCGGGCGGCCGCGCCCCAGCACGTCCCTTCCCTGCTGACGCTGGCGGAGCTGTGCATCGCCCAGCGCTCCTGGCCCGAGGCGGTGGACGCGCTCGAGGCGGTGGTCTCCACGAGCCGCGAGGTGCCGCCCAAGCTGACCGCGCTCTTCGCGCTGGCGAGCATCTACGAGCGTGTCCTGGCGCGCCCCGACGACGTGGATCGCGTGCTGCGCGCCGCTCTGGCCATCGATCCCAGCAACGCCCGCGCGCTGCGTGCCCTGCTCCGCCGCGTGGCCGCCGAGGTGGTGGAGGACGACGAGAAGGCGCAGCGCAACCGCCGCGAGGAGATCGCAGATCTGCTCGGACGGCTGGCCCAGGTCGAGAAGGACCCCGAGCAGAAGACGGGCATCCTGCAGGAGCTGGCCGAGGTCAACCAGCGTCTGGGTGATCCGAAGGGCGCGGAGCGCGCGCTCATCGAGGCTGTGGCCACGATGCCGTCGAACGCGCGCGCGTTCGCGCGCCTTGCGGGCCTGTTCCGGAGGCCGGAGGGGCGCGATGCGCCGGGGTACGCGCGCGCGCTGGCCGCGGTCATCGGCCTGGGCCAGGAGCTGGGGCACGTGGACGCGCGCTGGTTCGCGGCCCTGGGCACGCTGGAGATCCAGCAGCTCCAGAGGCTGCGCGACGGCATCGCCCACCTGCAACGTGCGATCGCGCTCGACCCCACACTCCACGAGACGCGCTTCGAGCTGGCCAGCGCCTTCGCCAAGATGGGCGCGAACGACGAGGCCAGCCGCGCGATCCTGGCGATGATGTCGCCGACCGCCCACGCGCTGCTCTCCATCGCCGATCCCGGCGCCGGGCTCACCTTGCTGGAGCAAGCCCTGTCGAAGGAGCGGCGCGCCGACGAGGCGGTGGTGGTGAGCGAGCTGCGCGCGCTCGGCGGCGAGCTGGACGACGGTCGCAAGGCCTGGCTGCGAGCGCGGCGCCTGGGCCCGCTCGACACCGGTCACGGCGTACTCGACCGTCCGGCGCTGGTCACGCACGTGCTGCCGCCGGAGGGCCGCCACATCTTGCTCGAGGTGGCGGCAGCAATAGCCGGGCTGGAGTCGAAGATGATGCGCAGCGATCTCTCCGAGCTGGGCATCTCGTCGCGCGACCGCATCACATCACGCAGCGGGCACCCCACGCGCGCGCTGCTGGATCGGGTCACCCGGCAGCTCGGCGTCGGCGAAGTCGAGCTGGCCATCGCGCCGTCGGTGACGCGCACGCGCGTGCTCTCGCAGGACGTGCCCTGGGTGGTGGTGCCGCCAGCGCTGGTCGAGCGCCCGGAGATGGCGCAGGTGGCCAGCATCGCGCGGGCGGTCGCCCGGATCGCCTACGGCGTCCCGTGGCTGGAGGAGCTGCCTCCGCCGCACATCGAGGCCCTGCTCGTGGCGGCGGCGCGACAGGTCGTGCCGGGCTACGGCGCGGACGACGTCGACGTCCTCACGCTCAAGCTCGTGGCGCAGCAGGAGCCCATCGTCGCCAAGGCGCTGTCGCGGCGGCAGAAGAAGCTGCTGGAGGAGCTGGCACCGCACATCGGCTCGCCCCAGTCGCGCCCACCGCAGGCCGACGTGTTCGTCAACGCGCTCGCCCGGGCCGAGCTGCGGACGGCCTTCATCGTGACCGGCGATCTCCTGACCCTGATGGACGAGATGCGACCCCTCGACCAGACGTCCTACCGGGGCGAGAACCCGGCCGGCACCAGCACGCTGGCGGCTGTCCTCAACCACGCGTTCGCTGGCGACGTCATCCGCTACGCACTGACCCCCGAGGCAACAGCCCTGCGCCGCCGCCTGGGCTCCACCTGGACCTAGCAACCCTGCGCGTGGAGGATCGGTGCGCCCGCCACGCGAGCGTCGCACTCGCTGGGGTAGGTCCGCCCGTCGCACCCACAGACCGCCCCCGTGTCTTCCGTACACGACGTGGGGGTCGGCACGCACGTTCCGATACCGGCGAGCGGGCCGCACACTCCGATGGGCAGCTCGCAGCTCAGCCCCGTGTCGCAGGTCCACCCCGCGGGACAGGACTCACCCGGCTGCAGTGATTGCGCACAGCCGTACAGCCCGCCGACGCAGTCCATGTGCACGATCACCGCCCGGCTCGTCTGGCGGGGGAAGAGCAAGGCCCATGTGCCCGTCTCCTCGGGATCGATGTCCTCGAGCGCGAACCCCGACGACGCCTCCACGGGGATCTCCAGCGTCGCCACACCGTCGCGCTGGGTGCGCCACACCTCGAACTCGATCGGCGAGCCGTCCGGCGTCACCACCTCCAGCTCCACCTGCCCTCCACCTAGCAGCCCCATCGTCGTGAGGACCGGGCTGGCCCCGATGGTGAGATCGTTGTCGACGCCCACGTAGACCCGCTGCTCGAGGGCGCCCGACTCCAGGGCGGAGAGGGTGGAGACCCCGGGCGGGTTCGAGACGCCCGCGGTCGTCCCGCCGCATCCGAGCGACGCTGCAGCAGTCAGGGTCAGACAGACAAGTCCCCTGGCCAGCCGAGATGGGGTGCAGTTCATGGACGTATCCCTTTCCTTCCCGGGGCTTGGCACCCGGGAATCCAGCGTCGTCGTGAAGCCCCCGCTCTTTGACGCAATGCGTAAGGTCACGGACGAGCCTCGTCAAGCCCCCCACACCGCGGGCACGCTCTAGGGACGAGGTTCGTCGTGTACGGGGCGAGTCAGCGTGCGCTGTGTCTGCGCGGCACGCAGACCGACCCGCACCAGGGCGAGCGGGCCATCGACCCCCTTCACGCGGGCCTCCAGCCGCTCCTTCTCGACGAGGCGCTCGCGATCCGTCGCCTCCAGCGCGTCGAAGACGGCACCCGGCATCACGATCTCCCCCGAGTCGGCGAGGTGCTGCACGCGAGACGCGACGTTCACCGTCTGGCCGAAGTAGTCGAGCATCCCGTTGGCCGTGACGACGTAACAGGCCCCGGCGTAGAGCCCCAGCTTGAGGCCCACCAGGGCCCCGTGCTTCTCCTTCACACGGAACGCCTCGAAGCGCTCCAGCGCGTCGATGGCTGCCCGTGCGCACTGGATCGCATCCCCGAACGCGGCCAGCACCGCGTCGCCCATGGTCTTCACGAAGACTCCCTCGTGGGCGTCGATCACCGTGCGCAGCACGTCGAAGTGGTCGTCCACCAGGCGGAACGCCGCCGCGTCTCCGACCTGCGTGTAAAGCGCGGTGGAGCCCGTGAGATCGCTGAAGAGCACGGCTGCGCGCGCCACCTTGAGCGGAGTCCCGCGCTTTAACAGTTCGCTGGAGAAGATGGTGCGAAACTCCCCCAGGGTCGACACCATGTGCGCCGTCGCCGCGGCGCTGGCGAACTCGAGGCGCTCGATCTTCACGTGGCGGGCGGACGCGCAGGTCGAGCGGACGCGCACCTCGCCGCCCGGGGCCGCATGCAGCCGGGCCGGGTGGATCGCATCGGGCTCGATCGACGCCTCGACGACAGCCTCTCCTGCCGCGTTCACCTCCAGCGTCGCGGCCGCACCGCCACGGGCGAAGAGCCGGTAGCGGCCGGGCTCCGACGGCACGTCGAGCATCCGCGTGGCCCCCGCCTCGACGCTGCCCTGGACCAGCACGTGCGGGGTGCGGCCCGGACCGCCGATGCAGAACATCGCGTCAGGCACGCGGCGCATGGCGGGGTGCGGCAGGAAGGTCGCCTCGACGGCGCGGTCGAGATCGAGGTCGAAGGTGATGTCGCACAGCTGGCAGTGGCCCTCGGGCCTGATCTCCTCGAGCGATCGAACCTGCTGCGCCGATGTCATGCAGCTCGGGCAGATGATGCCCCAGCGCATCTCCACCAGCCCCGCCGGCACGGCCTTGAGGAACGCGCGCAGCACGTCGCGCCGGTCCTCCTTCCAGTCGTCGGCCACGGCGAACGGTCGGATCCGCACCACGTCCGCGTCGGCGCCGCTGCGTATGAGGGCGCCCATCTTCTCGACCAGGGGCGGCGCCACGCCGTCCTCCTTCATCCGCTGGAGCGCGGCCGCGATGCGCTGGTCGTCCGCCGGGGACGCGGGCTTCACGTACGGGCTCGCCGCCCCCTCGAGGACGTGGGCGTCGACCAGGGCCCCCAGCGACGCGAACTTCGCCGTGAAGAGCCGGGCGTTCACCCATGCGATGGGCGCGAACACCGGGTGGCGCGGTGTGATCTCCATGCGCACGGTGGCGCGCGTCCCGCCCTCGAGCGCGCCCGGCCCATCACTCGCCTGCGTGCGCGCCAGCGTACAGCGCCAGGTGTACGACGCGATGGGGCTGCCGCGCATCCGCCGGTGCACGCCGAAGGTCCGCTGGTGGCTCCACTCGAAGGGGAACTCCTCGTACACCAGCTTGAAGCCGCCCGCGCGGGTCTCGGCCACGAAGCGGGCGCTCGATGGGTTGTCGTCCTCGATGGGGCGGTAGTGGACGTCGTGGGAGCCGATGAGTCGGTTGAAGCGCTCGGTGTCGGCGAGGAAAGGCCAGACCTGCTCGGGGGGAGAGGCCAGGTCGACGGAGCGCGTGACGACGATCGCGCGCATGCCACGAGGGTATCACGCGCTACCATCCGGGCGTGTCCTCGCCGAGCGAGCCCCCCGCCCCGCCCCGGGTCCCGGTCCGGGATCTCGATCTGGGACCGGCGCCGCTGCCGCTCACGCTCGAGCTTCCAGCCGAGACGAGGAAGCAGCCTGCACCGGAGGCGCCGCGACCGAGCCGCAAGGGAGGCGCCACGCGCTGGCTCGTCCGTGTCGGGGTGCTGCTGGCGGTCCTCGGCGCAGGCGCGGTCGCGTTCATGGTGTGGGTGCTGCCCTGGCTCGTGCGACGCGAGTGCGTGCAGGCCGCCGCGGCGCACGGCATCGCCCTCGCGATCGACGACGTGGCGCTCGACGCGGACGGGTTTCACCTCCTGGGCGTCGTCGCCACCGCCGCGGCCCTGCCCGGCGCGCGCGCGCAGGCCCCGCAGATCGACGTGACCACCTCGGGGCTGCACCCCGATCGCCTCACCGTCCACCGCGCCGAGCTGACGCTGACCGGCTCGTGGACCGCGACCGAGGCGGCGCTCGCCGCCTGGCGTGTGAGCCCGCAGGGTGGGCAGGGTGCGTGGGCGCCGGCGACGGTGGTGGTCGACGAGTCGCGCGTCGTCTGGCAGGGACCCTTCGCCGAGAACGCGCGGGTCGAGGCCTCGAACGTGCGCGTGGACGTGAGCTGGCCCGGTGGATCGGCGGCGACCGTGCACGCGCGCTCGGACAGTGTCGCGATCGCCGTACCGCAGGGCAAGCTCGGCCCCTGGCGGGTGGACATCGACCGCTCGCCGGGGACCTCGCGCGTACGCGTGGCGCTCGATCCCGGCGTGCCCGATGCGTGCACCGTGCTCATCGTGGGCGACGACGCGCGGACGACCTCGGTCGACGTGACCATCCCTCGCTCGCCCCTCGCCCGCCTCGGGCTGCCCCCCATGCTCTTCGGCCTGCGCGGCAAGGCCCTGCAGGTGGAGGCCAGCGCTCACTACGGGGTCCAGGGCACGCAGCGCGCGGACGCGACGACCAAGGGAGGCATCTACGGGATCGAGGCCTCGCTGCCCAGCGCGCTCGACGTGACGTGGGACGGCTCGGCGACGGGCGAGCCGAAGGCGGGGCTGGACGTGAAGAAGGCCAAGCTCGCGGCGGGCCCACTTTCCGGGGCGCTGACCGGGACAGTGAAGACGTTCGAAGACGGCTTCCGGGTGGACCTGGCGTGGAGCGGAGGCCCGGTCCCCTGCGCCGCCTTCGACACCCCCCTCGGGGCCGGCGATCCCCTCGATGTGGCCTTCCAGCTGCGAAAGCTGGCGGAAGGCGTCGGGTTGACCAAGCTGTCGGGCGACGTGCGCGCCCGGGGGACGCTGGCCTTCGACTCGCGGGACATGGGCGCGGCCCGGGTGGAGTTCACGCCGGAGGTCTCGTGTCAGGTTGCCCTGTTCCACCCGTAGATCGTGAGCTATAGAGGGCCCGCCATGAGAGGATCCCGCACGCCCGCCCTGCGCCCGCTGACCAGCGACCTGCAGAACAAGCTCCGTACCCTGTCCCGCCACCGCCGTGGCAAGGTCGCCCATGCTGCCCACACGACGCTGGTGAAGGTCGACCAGTGGGGCCGTGGCGACGGGCTGCCGGCAGACCTCGCCAGCGCCATCGAGCACGCGGTGGGCGCCGCGATCAAGCCGAAGGGCAAGTAAGGCTTCCTCAATCGTCCGCCGCCGCACCGTCGGCGGACGTGTCCTCGCAGAGCACACAGCAGACGAAGTCGCTGCACGGAGGGGCCTCCGCGCCCGCCTCGCAGCTGGAGGTGTGCCCGGAACCGGCCTGGGACACGAAGCACCAGCCCGTGGTGCACGCCCCCTGGAACGCCTTCCCCGACTTGCAGCGGCTGCTCAGCGGGAAGAGACAGGACGCGTTGCCCCAGGTGGGATCGGCAGGGCAGTTGTACGCGTTGTCCGCGCACGTCCCGGCCCCGAGTCCGGGAGCGGAGACGCACTGTCCACCAGTTGCCGTGCAAGGGTTGTTGTCCCCCGTGCAGAAGACGAGGAGAGACGACACAATCGTGCACGCGACAACGAGGCTCGCGAACCGCATTGTGTATCGAGCCTACGCGCCGGGGCGCCGACGTCACGCGTCCGCTTTGTTCGGGTGGATGCGTCCGCTTCGCTCAGCCGCTCTGCTTCGCGAAGTCCTTCATGAAGCGCGCGAGCTCCTGCACCCACTCCAGCTCCACGGCGTTGTAGAGCGAGACCCGGATCCCGCCAACGCTGCGGTGCCCCTTGAGGCCCACCATGCCGTGCTTCTTCGACTCGGCGAGGAAGCGCTTCTCGATGTCCTCGCTCGGCAACCGGAAGACCACGTTCATCACCGAGCGGCTGTCCTTCTCCACCGGCGCCCGGTAGAGGCCGGCGTTCGCGTCGATGGCGGCGTAGAGCTCGGCCGCCTTGGCGCGGTTGCGCCGCTCGATCACCTCCAGCCCGCCCAGGTCTTTGATCCACTCGAGCACGTTGCGGACGAGGTAGATGCCGAACGTGGGCGGCGTGTTGAGCAGCGACCGCGCGTCGGCGTGGGCGCGGTACTGCAGGATGCTCGGTAGGTCCTTCCGCCCGCGCTCGATGAAGGCGCGCTGCGCGATGACCACCGTCACGCCGCTCGGCCCGATGTTCTTCTGGGCGCCGCCGTAGATCATGGCGAAGGGCGCCACGTCGAGCTTGCGCCACAGGAAATCGCTGGACATGTCGCACACCTGCGGCGCGCTCCCGAAGCGCGGCACCTCCAGGTACTGCACGCCGTGGATGGTCTCGTTGCTCGCCCAGTGCACGTACTCGGCGGCAGCGTCGAGGTGTGCCTCCTCGACCCGCGCCACCCGGTGATATCCGTCGCCACCCTCCTTGGTCGACGCCGCCACCTTCACGTGCGCGCCCGCGACCTGCCCCCACGCGAGGGCCTCGGCGTGCGCCTTGGCGCTCCACGCCCCCGTCACCACGTAGTCCGCCGAGCTCCCGGGGCGCAAGAAGTTCATCGGCACGAGCGCGAACTGCATCGACGCGCCGCCCTGCTGGAACATGATCTCGTGGTCGGCCGGGACGCCAAGCAGCTCGCGCAGGAGCGCGATCGCGCGTTCGTGCACGGCCTCGTATTCTCCGCCGCGGTGGGAGTGCTCCATCACCGACATGCCGCTTCCGGCGAAGTCGAGCAGCTCCTCGCGCGCGCGCTCGAGCGCGGGCAGGGGCAGGGTGGCGGGGCCGGCGTTGAAGTTCATGGGGCGGCGCATGAGGCGCACTTTACCCCAATCCCTCCCGCCGTCAGTGCGGCGCGAACACGTTCCCGATCGACGCCGGCAGCACCGCCATCATCTGCTCGCGCGTCACGCTGCCGTGCTCGTCGACGTCGTAGTTGTCCTTCTCGAGCTGCAGCGAGCGGGTCGCGGTCACGTCGGCCTTGCCCACGAAGTGGTAGGGGATGACCGGGGACGCGAGGGCCTCCTGCACGAGCTGGAAGGCGAGCGGGACCGGGACCGACTGGGGCACGCGGACCGAGGTGGTCTGGTGGGCCGGCAACCAGAGGCCGTCGCCCGGCGCGCGGTACTCGACGGGGAGCGGGTAGCGCTCGGCCATGATGGTCTGCCCGCGGACGGCGCGGACCGCCACGTCGTAGCTGTTGGGGTTGTACACATCGAGGACGATGGTCATCACGATGTCGATGCTCGGCGGCATGGTCGCGAGCTGCACGCCGCTGATCTCGGCGTGGTTCAGGTGCATCGTGGGCTTGCTCACGCAGCCGGAGCCGGCGAGCAGCGCCGCGGCGACGGTGAGGGTGGAGAGGAGGCCAGCCGATGATCGAAGAGGGGTGCCCACGGTCTTCAGTCTACGCCGGCCGGGCGCAGGACGCGGTAGGGATTGGCCGCCGGCCGCCTCACCACGCCGTGCCGCGAGTCGAGCGCCTCGATGGACCAGCCGTCGCCCGCGTAGATGCCGACGTGTCCGGGCCACCAGAGGACGTCTCCGGCGCGCACGTCGTCGAGCGGGACGTCGGCCAGCGCCTCGCCCATCGCGCCCGACGTGCGCGGAAGGGCCACCCCGACGGAGCCCCACGCGCGCAGCACGAGCCCCGAGCAGTCGAAGCAGTCGGGACCGGTGCCTCCCCAGCAGTAGCGGCGGCCCACCTGCGCCGCGGCGAACGCGACCGCCTGCCGCGCCCGCGGGTCCGGCGGGGCTTCCCTCCCCGCGCGGGCCCTCTCCACCAGCACCGACCGCGGCAGGACCCGCGAGCCGGTGGTGGAGCATCCGGTGGCGATGAGAGCGAGGAGCGCGAAGAGGCTGGTAAAGCGGGCGCGCACGGGAGGATCGTCGCGCGGGAACGTGGAGAAGGTGAAGTTCTCGGACGGCCCTCCAGCCAGCGGAAGGTGCTTGCCTCTTCTTCGCCTCGAAAATCGTCTTCGTTTCGAGTGCTTCGCGAGCGACTTCTGCCTTGTTCGTCGTGATCTCTGCTTTCTCGTCAGAGAAAGCTAAAACGCGTAGACGATGTCGAGCCCCTGCGTGGCCAGGCTGGCCACTGGCTTCTCGCCGCGCGTGAACGCGAGCGACATGCCGAGCCCCGTGCCGATGGCGATGGGGGCCTTCCACGGCGAGTACCGGAGCGCCCACATCGGCGTGACGATGACCGTGGTCATCGGGTAGTTGGGCGAGAGCGAGCTGATGAAGTTGAGCTCGGGCCCCATGGCGAACGGCGCGACGTCGTGGACGAAGTAGAGGACGTCGAGGAAGAGGTCCGACCCGATGCGGTTGTTGCTGGCGCCCTTGATCCCCGTGAGCGGTGACGTCGGGGTCCCGTTCCCGTCGTAGGTGAAGCCGAGGCCCACGGTGGTGGCCAGGTGGTCGACCGGGAAGTAGCCGAAGAGCACCGCGGGCGTGGTGCTGACGGCGGCGCCCGTGAAGAAGGCGCCCTGGGGGCCGAGGATGGCAGGCTTGTGCGTGGGTTTCTCGTTGGGCGCCGGGACGTCGGACGGCGGCGGGCTGTCTTCGTCGGCGCGGGCGGGGCTCGCTCCGATGGTCAGGCAAGCCGCGAGGGCGATGGCCGAGACCACCGCCTTCCCGCGCGACCGCCGGCGGCGCAGGGCCGCGACGAGACCGAGACCGAGGCCGAGGAGCACGAAGGCCGGCGTGCCGAGCGAGCGGCCCGGCGCGGCGACGCTGCACCCGGGCATCGTGGTCGCGACGGCGGCTCCGGCGTCCGGAGTGTCCCCGCCTGCGCCGGTGCCCGGCGTCCCCCCGCCCTGGTTGAGGCCCACGCCGCCATCAGCGTTCGCCCCGCCGCTGCTCGACGCGCCGCTACTTCCGCCCGAGCCGCTGCTCGACGCGCCGCTGCTGGACCCGCTCGATCCGCCGCCGCTCGAACTTCCCGCCGGCGCCGACGCGATGCCGAAGAAGGCCGCCACGTACTGCACCGCGCAGACCTTCTCGTCGATGAAGTACGTCCCGGCCGTGCCGCACCCGTTGCTCGGGTCGATGGCCACCGCGTGGTTCATGCCCGTGATGGAGTACGACTCGACCTGCACCGTGCCGGAGGAGTCGGCGAACTCGGCGTGGGGAAACCCGCCCACCGTGTTCGAGGTCGTCGCCGTCCCGCTCACGCCCGTGACCGCCGTCCACTCCGAGACGATCTCCGTCAGGTTGGCGGGGTTCACGGTCGTGTCGGACGAGCCCTGCCAGACCGAGATGCGCGGGTAGGGTCCCGTGTAGCTGGGGAAGCCGGCCTTGACGGCCGCCGCCCACTGCGCGGGCGTCTTGGTCGTCGCGCCGTCCATGCACGTGTAGGCGCTGGAGAGGGAGTTGGCGCACCCGAAGGGGATGCCGGAGAAGGAGGCCCCGGCCGCGAACACGTCGGGGTAGAGCGCCAGAAGCGCGACGGCGTAGGCGGCGCCAGCCGAGAACCCGGTCACGAAGACGCGCTTCGGGTCGACCGAGTACGTCGACTTCATGTAGTCGACCATCTGCGCGATGGAGGCCGCCTCGCCCTGCCCTCGCGTGATGTCCGCGGTGCTGCCCGAGGTGTTGCCGAACCAGTTGAAGCAAGTCTCGATGTTGTTCGACGACTGCTGCTGCGGGTAGACGACGTAGAACTTGTAGGTGTCGGCGAGGCTGTCCCAGCCCGCGGCCTCGTAGTCGTCTGCGGTCTCGGTGCAGCCGTGGAGCGCCAGCACGACCGGCGCGTTCTGTGGCACGCCCGACGGCACGTACGTGTACATGAGGAGGCTGCCGGGGTTGCTTCCGAAGCTCGTGACCTGCGTGAGCGTGTCCAGAGCCTGGGCGGTGCTGTCGGTGACTTCGGCGGCGCCGGGCCCGCTGACGGCGCACGACGCGAGCGAGAGGGCGACGAGACCGGCGAGGGCAGTGAACGGAGTACGGGGATTCATGGGCGGGGGCTCCTTGGGGATCAGGCGGCTTCGAGCGCGGGGAGTTCGTGGGACGAGGAGGCGGCGGCAGCGTGCGAGTGGCGCCGGCCGGTGAGCACGACGACGGCGAGCGCGAGCTCGCAACCGCCCGCGACGAGCGCGAGCGCGAGGGCCAGCGAGATGTGCGCGGCCGTGGCGAGGGCTGCCGTCGCGGTGGGCACCAGCGCCGCCAGCGCCGCTCCGGCGTGGTAGACGATGCCGACGAAGCGCGCGCGGACCTCGGCCGGGAACATGTCGGCGAGGAGCATGGGCACCACCCCGCAGAACCCCGCACCGAAGGCCCCACCGGTGAACGCCCCGAGAGCGAGGAGCCGCGGCACGGCGCCCACGTAGAGCGGGATGGCGAGCAGCGAGAGGAGCGCCGGCACGGTGATGGCCAGCGCCACCCCGCGGCGCGCGGCCAGCACGCCGCACCCGACCGCGCCCGCGAGCATGCCCACGTTGAAGAGGGCGACGAGCCACGCCACCTGGCCGGTGTCGACGCCCAGCTCGGTGCGCAGGACCGTGGGGTAGAGCGCGGTCAGGCCATAGTACGCGCCGAAGCCGAGCCCCATCGCGCCCGTTGCCCACGCCAGCTTCGCGAGCGAGCGGGGATCGAGCGCGGGCGAGCGCGCTGCGTGGACGACGCGACGAGACACCCACTCCTTGCTCTCGACGATGCCGAGGCGGATGGGGATGACCAGGAGCGCGGGCACCGCGGCGCAGACGAAGAGCGCGCGCCAGCCCCAAAGGGGCAGGACCACGGCCGAGACGCCGGCGGCCATCAGGTAGCCGATGGCCCAGCTCCCCTGCAGCACGCCCGAGGCGATGCCCCGGCTTCGCCTGGGCCAGCTCTCCATGGCCAGGGTGGTCCCCGACGTCCACTCCGCACCCATGCCGAGGCCGAAGAGCGTGCGCAGCACGAGGATCCAAGCGAAGGACGGGGCGAGCGCGACCGCACCGTCGCACAGCGCGAACCACACGATGGAGATCATCAGCGGGAGCTTCCGGCCCCAGCGGTCGGCCGCCGCGCCGGCGATGAAGCCGCCTGCGAGCCGCGCGAAGAGGGTGAGCGTGATGGAGCCCGCGGTGGCCACCACTTGCACGTGGAAGTCACGCGAGATGTTGGGCATCACGAGCATGAAGATCGTGAAGTCGAACGCGTCGAGGACCCACCCGCCCCACGCCGCCCCGAAGGCGAACCACTGGGCGCGTGTCGGCTCTCTCCACCAAGGCATCTCGCTCGTCTCTCGCGTCATCGCGGCCTCCCTCTCGACCCCGCGACTCAGCAACCCGCGCGCCACGCGGGAGTCGGGGCTTTTCTCGCGGGTTCGAGCGACGGCGCGTCACGCATGACGCGGCCGGCGGCTGGATCTCCCGCGTCACCGGGGACGCGCGCGGTCTCCCGCGCTACGTTGCCCGCGCCGCATGTTCCTCCTCGAAATCCCTCCCGGCACCACCGTCGAGTCGCTCGTCACCGAGGTCGTCCCCGCCCTGCACGCGCGGCTGGTCGGCGCCGACGCGCCGACCGACGTGTTCACCATCAGCGTTCGGATCGAAGGGCGCGGGGGCTGGACCGTGCGCGTCCGGGGGCGCGAGATGACCGTGGAGGAGGGCGAGGCGGAGCGGCCGACGCTCTGGATGCACGCATCGGAGCTCGCCGTGGAGCGCTTCCTGGAGGACGCGGCGGGTCCGAAGAGACTGCTGCCCAAGTTCGTCCCGGCCGGGGGGGTGACGACGCTGAGCGATCCCCGCGTCATCAAGCGGGTGGCCATGGCCAGCGGTCGCATCGAGCTGGCGCTGCACGACGACGACGGCGAGCGCCTGGCCATCGCGTTCGGCTTCGGGACGGCCGCCCGCAAGCCCATCGACCCGGAGGACGCGGACGTGGTGATCGAGGCACGCATGACGACTGTGGAGCGCGTGCTGCGTGGTGAACTCGGCCCGGAGGACGCACTCGCCGACGGCGACGTGACCCTGCGCGGCAACCGCTTCCTCGCCATGCAGCTCGCGCTCGCCGTGGCGCCCTTCTACCCGCCGCCCGCCAAGCGATGAGCGCCCTACGTCTCGGCGGTTTCTCAGTGCTCCTGGCGCTGGCCGCCTGTCATGGCAAGGCCTCTCCCGAGGACTGCAAGGCGATGACGGACCACTACCTCGACCTCGCCGTCAAGGAGTCGCCCCAGGCCGCGTCGATGTCGCCGGCCCAGGCGGCGGCGGTGCGGGACGTCGAGCAGGGGCTCAAGCGAGCCGTGCCGAGCTACCGTTTCGTGCAGGACCACTGCGAGGCTGTGACAGGGGCGGAAGCGTCGTGCGCGAAAGACGCCGACAGCACCCGGTCCTGGGAGGCGTGCGTGCATCCTCCAGACGCGCGGTGATATGGTCCCCCCGTCATGAGCCCCCTCTATTCCCGCCTCGCCGTGCTCCTCGCCGTCGCGCTCGCAGCGTGCGGCGGCGCCAAGAAGGACGCCGATCAGCCAGGAAACACGGAAGAGGCGACGGGCGAGGCCGGAGCCGCGGACATCCCCGCGCCGGCCGACTCCACGCCGACCTCCAGCACACCGGCGCCGGGCGACGACTCCGCCAAGAAGGCGACGCCATGCGGCGGCTTCGACATCCCCGACCTGGCGGCAGTGCTCGCCCAGGCGGCGTGCGAGGTCGCGAACCCCAACACCTCGGAGCAGAAGGACCTCAAGGACATCCTGGAGATCAAGGTGGTACCGGACTCGCCGCGCATCGCGCCGGGTGGCTCCGCCACGGTCACCGTCACCTTCAAGAACAAGGGCAAGACGGACCTGCCGCTCAACTTCGTCGTCGACCCGGAGCCCCGCTTCGACTTCGAGGTGTACACGCTGAAGGGCGCCCGCGCCGACGCGCCCCGCGGCAACGCCCCTCCGCTCCCTCCGGAGGTCGCCAACGCCGCCGTGCCCGAGCCGAAGGTCGCGCGCGTGACGCTCCCCCAGCAAGGGACGGCCCGGCTGACCCTGAAGTGGAACGCCGTGAAGTACAAGTGGGCCTCCAAGGACCGGGCGAAGGGCGCGCTGCCCGGGCACGGCTACCCGCGCGAGCCGTCGGGACCGCTCCCCAAGGGGACCTACATCCTGCGGGTCATCACCCCGCTCACCAACGTGTTCGAGGGGGTCGATCACGAGGCAAGCCAGCCGCGGGTGCAGATCACCGTCGCGCCCATGCCCTGACGCCTCATGAGCGACCGGTTCCGCGCCCTGTTCTTCGGCTCACCGGCGTTCGCGGTCCCCTCGCTCGATGCGCTCGCCGCCATCGCCGACGTGGCCGCCGTCGTGTGCCAGCCGGACAAGCCCGCCGGCCGCGGGCTGACGCTGGCTCCGCCCGCGACGAAGGTGCGGGCGACGGAGCTCGGCCTGCCCGTCGTACAGCCCACCAAGCTGCGGACGGGCGAGTTCGGCGCGTGGGTGCGGGCCCAGGCTGTCGACGTCGCGCTCGTCGTCGCCTACGGGCGCATCCTCCCGAAGGACGTGCTGGAGGGTCCCCGCCTCGGGTGCGTCAACGTGCACGCCTCGCTGCTGCCGAGCTACCGCGGGGCTGCGCCCATCACTTGGGCCGTGGTCCACGGCGAGACCGAGAGCGGCGTGACGTTGATGAAGCTCGACGAGGGCATGGACACCGGGCCGACCTTCGCGCGCGCGGTGACCCCCATCGGTCCAGACGAGACGGCGGGCGAGCTCGGCGAGCGCCTCGCGCGCATCGGCGCGGAGGCGGTGACGGCGTGGCTGCCCCGATACGTGGCGGGCGAGTGCACGCTCGAGGCGCAGGACGGTGCGAAGGCGACGATGGCGCCGATGCTGGAGAAGGAGCACGGCCGCATCGACTGGGCAAAGCCCGCGCGCGCGGTGCACGATCACGTTCGAGGGATGAACCCGTGGCCTGGCGCCTTCACCACGGCACGCGGCAAGGCCCTCAAGATCCACACCACGCGCGTCGTGAACGGGACGGCGGCGGGCGCCGCTCCGGGACAGGTCGTGGTCGCGGACAAGTCACGCGTGCTGGTCGCGTGCGGAGAGGGCTGCGTCGACCTGGTCAGCGTGCAGCTGGAGGGCAAACGGCGCATGACCGGCACCGAGTGGGTGATGGGCCGCGGGATCGCAGAGGGGGATGTGCTGGGCAGATAGGGACCTCGGCGACGCTGGCCGCTGCGGCACGCACCGTGATACTCCCGTTGCCATGCTCCTGCGTCGTCTCGTGACCGTTCCCATCTTCGTTCTCCTCGGTGCGGCAGCTGCCTGCAGCTCCTCGAGCAATGGGGGAGGAGGAGGCGGCGGGTCGGTGAGCGGCACCGTGAGCGGCACGACGTTCACCTTCGGATCGGGGGTCGCCATCGCCGGTCCGAATACGACCACCGACTGCGTCGGGCCCACCGCCGATGGCGGCGAGGACTGCACCTCGACGACCAACGGCTACCTCGCGGAGATCGTCCTGGCGAACCTGTCCATCCTGTCGTGCTCCTTCGTTCAATCCTCGTTCGACTCGAACACCAACTACGCGAACGCCGATGTGCTGGTGCTCGCCGTCGGCAGTGCGAGCTCCAGCATCGCGGCCGGGACCTACGACATCGTGGCCGCGGATGCCGGCCAGTCCGGCGCGACGACCGGCGCCACCGCGCAGTTCCAGACGACGACGTCCACCTGCGGCAACGGGCTGGACCTCACGGCGACCAGCGGCACCATCACGGTCTCCGCTGTGAGCTCCACGCGCATCTCGGGGACCTACGACGTCACGTTCGGCTCCCAGGGCTCGTTCACGGGTTCCTTCGACTCGCCCCTCTGCGCGGTGCCCGACGGCGGCTCCTCGCAGTCTGGCGACGGCGGCACGACCTGCGCCAACTGAGCGCTCAGCGCGTCACGCGCTTCGCCACGATCTGCGCGAGCTTGCGCGGGCTCTTGATTGACTCCATCAGCATGTTCCGCTCCATGTACGCCACCGCCGCGCATCCACCGCAGGACTGGTGGGCCAGCTCGCGCATGAGGCTCTTCGCCTCGGGGGTCTCGAACATGGCGCCCGGGTCCTTCTCCCAGACGTCGTCGAGGATGTTGCCGAGCGGATGCTGGACCTTGCCGCACGGCATGACGTTCCCGTCGGCGTCGATCGAGAAGAAGGCCCGCAGCGCGTAGCACGGCAGCTCCTTCGCGCGCTCCGTGCCGAGGTAGAAATCGGGGATCCGGTCCGTGAAGTCCGGGTGGTTGGAGGACCCTGCCTCGCGAATGAGCTCCACGGCCCGGGCTAGCAGGGGCTCGTTGTCCTGCGTGAAGCCGTACACGTCGTTGAAGTCGTCGCCGGTCAGGTGCGCCAGGTGCTCCCGCGTGTAGTGCTGACGCCACACGGGCTGGAACTTGAAGTCCTTCACGCCCAGGCTCCGAACGAGCTCGGCGATCTTCGGGATCTCCTCGACGTTGGAGTTCGTGAGCACGGTGTTCGTCGCAATGCGGGTCGGATACCCGTACTCCGCGATCAGGCGCTCGCAGGTCCGGATGGACGCGATCAGCTTCTCGAAGCTCGTGCCGTGCCGGAAGCGCTCGTGCGTCTCCGGCGTGGCCCCATCGAGAGAGAAGACGAGGGTGCTGAGCCCGGCCTCCATCAGCTCCCGGTAGAGCGCCTCCCGCCCGAGAGACCCGTTGCTCACGAGCGCGCAGCGCATGCCGGCCTGCCGCACCGCGCGTACGATCTCCACGATGTCCTTTCGGGTCAGCGGTTCGCCGCCGGACAGCGACACCTGGAAGGTCCCCAGCCGCGCCACCCGCTCGATGAGCTTCTCCGCCTGATCGAGCGGCATGATGGGGTGGTGTGACGTCCAGTTCGTGCAGTAGGTACATCGTGCGTTGCACCGGTAGGTGACGTCCCACCCTACCTCGAGGGGTGCCGTCCTCCAAAGAAACGCCTTCGTGGCCTGCCTGCTCAGCTGAACTACATCGCCGACGTTCATGGCTGCCGCCTGTGCAATGCCCGGGCCTGCTCGAGCGTGGATGAGCCGCAGTCGAGGTTTCTCGTGCGTGTCGGGAGTGCGGCCGAGCTCTGCGGCGCGCGATTAGTGCAGGACCTGTAAAGGTTTGCGCCCATGGTCTGCAACATCACCTCCGATTGCGGCACTTGGCGGCATGAACGAGGGGGCATGACCGATGCACACGCGAGGCGAGCAACACGAGGCGAGTGATGATCCCGGCTTCCAGCGAGCTAGTGAGAGGACAGTGGGGGGATCGCGTGGTGAATGGGGCGCTGCCCACGGTGGTCGCCCTGGTCATCCTCCCCCCCGACGGGAGCGCTCGCGGGTGGCTGTCGGTGCTCTCCTTGTCGGTCGCAGCCACGGCGAGCTGGCTCTTCGTGAGTCGGGTGGTCCATCAGTACGACGCGTCCAACGGGCGAGGCTTCCGCGGCGATCTCGCGCTGACCGGCGTCCTCCTGGCGTCGACGATCGTCCTGGTGTGGCTGGCCTCACGGCTCGGACTCGTGCTCGCGACCACGGCGCAGGTCGCGCGCTTCGGCGCATGCCTTGCTGTCGTCGCGCTCACGACGCGGCTCGCGCTGGTGGGGTTCCCGCTGTGGCGCTCGCGCCCGTCGGAGGACGTCCTCATCCTCGGGACCGGGCCGCTCGGTCGCCACACGGGCAACGACATTCTCGAAGGCGGGCGCAAGCAGCTCGCTGGCTACCTGAGCTTCGACGACGAGCAGCCGCACCTGCGCCTGCACGCCGAGCTCCTCGGTCGCGCCGGCGACCTCGAGACGGTGCTGCGGGCGCGAGTGGTCGACGAGGTCTATCTCGCCTCGACGGAGCCCGCCCACGCGCCGGCGGTGCAGGCCGCCATCCAGACCTGTGAGCGCTTCGGCGTCCCGTTCGCCCTGCCCGCATGCGCCTACCGGGTCGTGCGCGCGCAGGCGGCGAACGAGAAGGCGGTCGAGGACGGCTACGTCCACTACCTGGGGACGTCGCCGAAACCGGTGCAACATGCGCTCAAGCGGGCCCTGGATATCCTGGTCTCGGGTGCAGCGCTCGTCGCCCTCGGGCCGCTCCTCGTCGGCATCGCCCTCGCCATCAAGCTGACCTCACCGGGTGGGGTGCTCTACCGCCAGGAGCGCGTCGGGCTGCGCGGGCGACGATTCAAGATGCTCAAGTTCCGCTCGATGGTGGTCGACGCCGAGGCGCGCCTCGCGGAGCTCGCCGCTCGCAACGAGCAGACCGGCCCCGTCTTCAAGATGACCCACGATCCGCGCGTCACCCGCATCGGACGCTTCATCCGCAAGTTCAGCATCGACGAGCTGCCGCAGCTCGTGAACGTCCTTCGAGGCGACATGTCCCTCGTCGGTCCGCGTCCGCCCATCCCGGGCGAAGTGGCCCGCTACGAGGCCTGGCAGCTGCGCCGGCTCTCGGTGCGGCCGGGCTTGACGTGTGTCTGGCAGGTGAGCGGCCGGAATGCCATCGCCTTCGAGGACTGGATGATGCTCGACCTGCGTTACATCGATCACTGGACGCTGGCCAACGACATCGCCCTCATCGCGAGGACGGTGCCCGTGGTCCTCACGGGGCGAGGTGCCTCGTGACGCCGTCCGCGGCCCGGTGGCTTCGCGGATGCGCCCACGTGGGCACGGCTCCTCGAGTGTCAGGAAGGGTCTGGGTCCACGGTGACGGGGCCGTCGTGGTGGGCGATCGCGTCGCCTTCGACGCGGCCGACGCGCCCATCGAGCTCCACGCGACCGCTGGAGCCACGCTCAGGATCGGCGACGACTGCCTGCTGGCCAGCGGCGCGAGCATCGAGGCGACCTCCTCGATCACCCTCGGCGCGCGCTGCCGCCTCGGCGCCTTCTCCACCATCATGGACAACAACTTTCATCCCCTCCAGGGCGACCGGCACGTCCGCCCTCCCGCCGTCCCCGTCTTCGTCGAGGATGACGTGGAAGTGGGACCGCACGCCATCCTGCTGCCTGGAGCGTGCGTCGGACGAGGGGCCCGGATCGGCCCATACGCGGTGGTGCGGCGACGGGTGGCCCCCGGGTCCGTCGTGCCGGGCAGCGAGCTCGCAGGCAGGGAGCGACCGCACCGGACGCAGGTGCCGGTCGTCGACGTGTCGGTCGTCATCCCGACGTTCCGCAGGCCCGAGCTCCTGGCGCAGGCCATTGGCAGCGCGCTGGCCCAGGAGGGCGTGGCGGTGGAGGTGATCGTCGTGGACGACAGCCCGGAGGGAGCCGCGCGTCAGGTCGTGGCCGATGTCGGCGACACACGCGTCACCCACGTGCAGCGCACGACGCCCTCGCAGGGCCGGCCAGGCATCGTGCGCAACGACGGTTGGCACCAGGCCCGCGGTCGGTACGTCCACTTCCTCGACGACGACGACCTCGTCGTCCCCGGCGCGTACGCGGCCCACGTGGAGGCACTCGACGCGCGTCCCCTCTGCGCGGTGAGCTTCGGCGTCGTCTCGCCCTTCGGCGAAGAAGGACCTGCCCTCGAGCGTGAGCGAGCGTTCTGGCGCCGCGCGGCCGGCCGCGCGCGCCTCGCGTCGCGCTTCGGCCGTCTCGGCGTCGTGGCCATGCTGTTCGAGGCGACGCTCTTCCAGAACTCCGCCTGCATGGTCCGGAGGAGCGCACTCGAAGAGAACGGCGGCTTCGATCCGACCTTCGACGTGATGGAGGAGGCTGAGCTGCACATACGCGGAGTCCGCGAGCGCGGCTGCGTCTTCCTCGACCGTATGGTGGTGCGTTACAGGCTCGGCGCAGACACCCTCATCCACCGCCCCGACGCTGCGGAGAAGGTCACGCAGGCCTACCGGCGGCTCAACGTCAAGTACCGCGACGCACACGGTCGCGTCGAGTACACGGCGCTAAAGCTGCTCGGCAAGGTCGGGGCAGCCCTGACGGCCCGAGGCGTCTCATGAACGCGGCACACGAGCTGCTTCGTCTGGTCCGGCTGACGGCGACCGATCCCGCTGGAGCTGCGAAGCGGCTCCAGCGCTACGCCGGGGTCGTGCGGGCGGCGATCCTGTTCCGCGGCTGCCGGTGCGGTGCGCTCGTCAACGCTCAGGGACACGTGAGGGTCGTGGCGAACGGGGAGGTGCGGCTGGGCGAGCACGTCGACTTCGTCAAGGGTGTCCTCCCCACCGCGATCGTGGCGCACAGGGGCGCCGAGCTCGCGATCGGCGCCGAGTCGGTCGTGGCTCACTCGGCGCACATCGAGGCGTCGCGGAGCGTCCGCATCGGGCGGCGCTGCATGATCGCGCCCATGGTTCGCGTCTGCGATACCGACGCCGACGGCACGGCACCCATCGTCATCGGCGACGACGTCTGGCTGGCGCATGGGGTCACCGTCGAGCCCGGGGTCACCATCGGCGCCGGCTCGGTGGTGTCGGCGGGGAGCGTCGTCCGCAGCGACGTGCCGCCGCGCTCGCTGGCCGGGGGCCGCCCAGCCGTGTGCGCTCCGCTCGCAGCGGTCGAGACCAGCGCCCACCGGGCAGCGCCGGCCCCGGCCGTACCGGCTGGCTAGGCGGCCGACCGCCGGGCCCGCGCGATGAACGCCTCGAGCCGCGCGATGGAGTCCAGGTTCTGCGGCAGGATATCCCTGTCCTCGACGTGGATGCCGAACTCCTGCTCCAGGAACACGAGGAGCTCGAGCACGCCGGTCGAATCGACGACGCCGCTGTCGAGCAGGGAATCGTCGTCCCCGAGCTGCGCGGGATCGGCCACGTAGAAGTTGGTGGTGATGAACCGGCGGATGACTTCTCGTGTGGTTTCCATGGCTGGCTCTCTTCTTCTTCAGCGAAGGTCTGTCTTCTTGATCTTGCCCGTCGTGGTCTTCGGCAGGTCACTGACGATCTCGACGTACTTGGGGACCATGAGCGCCTCGAGGCGCGCCTGGCACTCGTGCACGATCTGGTGCACCGACAGGGTGGCCCCCCGCTGGAGCACGACGAATGCCTTGACCGCCTGGCCGAGGAGCTCGTCGGGGACGCCGATGACGGCGGTCTCCTTGACGCCGTCGATCGCCAGGATGGCGCTCTCGACCTCCTTGGGAGCGACCTTCTCGCCGCGCGACTTGATGACGTCGTCCATGCGCGCCACGAAGTAGAGGTACCCGTCCTCGTCGAGCTTGCAGAGGTCCCCCGTGTAGAGGACGACCTCGCCCGGAAGTGGTCCCGGGCGGAGCTTCCGCGCCGTCGCCTCCGGCTTCTCCCAGTAGCCTCGCATGACTGTCGCCCCCCGTATGACGAGCTGACCGACGACGCCGGGTCCCACGCGACGATCCTCGTCGTCGACGATCCAGAGCTCCGTGTTCGGAATCGCGACGCCGACGCTGTCTGGCTTTCGGTCCAGGTCTTCGGGTGCCAGGTACGTGCACCGCTTGCACTCGGTGAGCCCGTACATCGAGTAGACCCGGGCGCGCGGGAACATCTCGCGGATGGTCGTGATGTGCTTGGCCCCAAGCGCCGCAGCCGTGTTCGTGACGTAGCGGACGCACGACAGGTCGTAGGAGGCGAGAGATTGCATCTCGCCCAGCACGGCGAACATCGTCGGTACCCCCGGGAAGCCGGTGACCCCCTCCTGGGCTGCGACCGAGAGCACCTCGGCTGGATAGGCGAACGACCGCTCGAGCACGAGCCGGGCGCCCATCTTGAACGCCATGATCATCTGATAGAGGCCGTAGTCGAAGGCGAGTGGCAGGGCACCGAGGATGACGTCGTCCTCCACGTTCTCGAGGTACGTCGTGATCGACGTGGCAGCCGTGATCATGTTCCGGTGCGTGAGCATCACCCCCTTGGGATCCCCCGTGCTGCCCGAGGTGTAGACGATGGCGGCGAGGTCGATGTCGATGCAGCGCCTCCGCGGCGGCTCGTCGCCGGACTCGCTCGCGAGCGCGCTCGCCAGCCTCTCGGCGCCCATTCCCTCGAGCCGGTTCTCCGCGACGTCACCCGCGACGAGAATGCAGCGCAGGTGCGCGGAGCCCCGGGCAGCCTCTTCGACGACGCCGGCGAGGCGCGCGTCGGCCACGAGCGCGCGCGCCCTGCTGTCCTCGAGCAGGTAGCGGAGCTTGTCGGCGTGGGTCTGTGGACTGACGACGACGGCGACGGCGTTGGCCTTGAGCGCGGCCCAGAAGGCGACGGCGACGTCGACGCCGTTGTCGCCGAAGATGACCACCCGGTCGCCGCGCTCCACCCCGCGCCCTACGAGCGCGTGCGCCAGCGCGTTGGCGCGGCGGTCGACCTCACGGTACGTCAGGCGCGTCCCCCGGCACACGAGCGCGACCTTGTCCGGCAGGCGCCGGGCCGAGTCCGACAGGCCATCGTGCAACAGAGGGATGCCGGTATTCATGTCGCATGCTCCGCGGGCTCGACGAGCCGGTCGAAGGTGACGGTGCCCGCGCTCGGCCAGCGTCGCACGAGCTGCGCGTGAAGCAGCTGCGTCGAGAGCACCCCGACCAGCGCCATGTTGTCCGCGTTCGAGAGCTGCGCCTCGCCGCGTCGGCTGACGCACTTGCCCCACAGCAAGGCGACGGCGGCAGGGTCGAAGACGCCCGCGTCGACGACCGCTTTCCGATCGAGCCACGCCGCCGCCGGCGAGTCGACGAACGAGAGCGCGTCGGGTGCGCGATACGGTTGCTTCTTGCGCTCGATGATGGCGCGGGGGACGAGGTCCGCCGCCGCGCGCTTGAGCACGTGCTTCTCGTCCAGGACCCGGAGCTTGAAGGCGGGGGGAAGCGAGTCGGCGAGCGCCACGACGTCCGGGTCGAGGAACGGAAAGCGCCCCTCGACCGAGTGGGCCATGAGCATGCGGTCCCCTTGCGACGACAGGATGTAACCGGCGAGGAGGGTACGGACCTCCAGGTACTGATCCTGGGCGAGCGGCGTCCACCGTACGATCTCGGGCGGCAGCGAGGCCAGGAGCTCGCCGACCGCGTCGTGGCTGGCCAGCCTGTCCCGCAGCGCGGGCGAGAAGAGGCGCTTGAGCGCCGACGTGACGCTCCAGCGGACTCCGTGGCCGAACCCCGGGGCGCCCGCGCTGGCGAAGTCGCGCCCGAAGAACTGCGCCGCCATCGCGCGCTGGGCGACCGGCGACCGCGCGAGATACGGGTAGAGGCGCTCCAGCAGGCGCGGGCGGAGCGTGGAGCCTGGGTGGCGCGCCCACGCGCGGCGCACCTTCGCCTCGCGGAACAGATCGTAGCCGGCGAACATCTCGTCGGCGCCCTCACCGGTGAGCACCGCCTTGATGCCGGTGCGGCGCACGAGACCGGAGAGCAGCATCAGGGGGGCGGGGGCGGTGCGCAGGAGCGGCTTCTCGGCGTGGAGCACGACGTCCGGGAACGCCGCGGCGATGTCACGCCGCGAGACGACGACCTCGCGGTGCTCGCTGCCGAGATGGGCCACCATCATCCGCTGGAACGACGTCTCGTCGTACTCCGCGTCCTCGAAGCGCAGTGAGAACGTGACGAGCCGATCCCCGGTCGCGCGACGCGCGAGCGCGGCGACCACCGAGCTGTCAATGCCCCCCGAGAGGTAGCTCCCGACCGGGACGTCAGCGCGGAGCATGCGCAGGCGGGTCGCGCGCTCGAGCGCGTCGCGGACTGCGTGGACTGCGTCGTCGAGCGAGCCGCGAAAGCCGTCACCGGCGTCCTCGGGATAGCGCGGACGCCAGAACGCGTGGTCGTCCACGCGTCCGTCGACGTACGTCCGGACGTGCCCCGGCTCGAGCTCGCGCACGCCCGCGAAGGCAGTGCGGGGAGCTACTGGCGACCAGAAGGTGAAGGTCTGGTCGATGCCGACCGGATCGAGGGCGCGCACGATGGACGCGTCCGCGGCGAAGATGGCCTTGGTCTCGCTGGCAAAGAAGAGGCACCCTCCATGTTCGCAGTAGTGGAGCGGTCGTACGCCCAGCCGGTCCCGCGCCAGCACCAGCTTCCGGCGCGAGGAGTCCCACAACGCGAGAGCGAACTGTCCGTTGAAGCGCGCGAAGGCGTCGTCACCCCACTGCTCGTAGGCGTGGACGACGACCTCGGTGTCGCCCGAGCTCCGGAAGACGTGCCCGAGGGAGGCGAGCTCGGCCCGCAGCTCGACGTAGTTGAAAACCTCGCCGTTGTAGACGATCCACAGCGAATGGTCCTCGTTGCAGAGCGGCTGCTGGCCGCCCGCGAGGTCGACGATGGAGAGCCGCGTGTGCGCGAGCCCCGCGCGCGCGTCGAGGTAGGCGCCCAGCTCGTCGGGCCCGCGGTGCGCGATGGCCGCCGCCATCCGCCCGAGCTCCTCCCGGGTCGGAGGCGGGGCGCCGTCGCGGAGCGCGAGGATGCCGGCGATGCCGCACATCGGTCAGACGTGCTCCACGGGCTCGATGAGGAGCGGAGGCGTGTGAAGGTAACGGGTGGTCCGGCGCTTGGCCTCGATGTCGCGATACACGCGCTCGACCTGCTCGGGTGATAGGTCCACGACCGGGGCCGCCTCCGCTGGTGAAACGCCGTGGTCATGCGCCCAGAGGCACAGATCCATGCGGTCGTAAGGGAGGGCGAAGTAGAACTCCTCCTGCGTCTGCTCGAGCGAGTAGGTGTCGGTCGTCGGTGGCCGCGTGCGGATCTCCTCGGGCACGCCTAGATGAGCGGCGAGGGCATACACCTGGGTCTTGTAGAGGTGGGCGATCGGCTTGAGGTCGGCTGCCCCATCGCCTTGCTTCACGAAGAACCCCTGGTCGTACTCCAGACGGTTGGGCGTGCCCGCCACGGCGTAGCCGAGTCGATCTGCGTGGAAGTACTCCAGCATCGCGCGGGTCCGCTGCTTGAAGTTCGTCGCGGCGATCAACAGGAGGTAGGCCGACGAGGACATCCGCGACTTGAAGCGCTCGCCCGAAGGGCTCTCCACGACCAGCTGGAAGACGTTGAGGCGGTCACCCTCGAGGATGGACGGCAAGGTCACCTTGCACCGCCACCCCTTGCCGTAGTCGGGGAAGACTGTGCGAATGGCCTGCTCCTGCAGCCGGTAGCAGCCGAGCGCCTCGAGCGAGGGGCCGAGGTCCTCCACCACCGTGTCGATCCCCACCTGCTGCGCCATCGCCCGGCCCAGGCGCATCGCGTCTCCCGAGGAGTCGCGCTCGGGCATCAGCACGCCGAGGACCCGCTCCTTGCCGAGCGCACCGGCGCACAGCGCGGCGACGACCGAGCTGTCGACGCCTCCGGACAAGCCCACGACGGCGCCTCGCCGGCGGAGCACCCCGAGCGCCTGCTCGCGGACGATGCCCTGGATGTGCTTCGTCACGGCTGCGGCATCGATGCGGAGGACGTCGCGCGAGAAGGACATGACGCGCGCCAGTGCAAGGTGGAGGCCACCCGCCAGATCCGGCGTTTTTCGATCAGGAGGCTCTGGACGGGTTCCTGACGACGCAAGTCCTGCGGCGCCGAGCAACTCCGTCGGGGCCCGCCGGGCCACGTGGCTCAGCCGCAAGCGGTGTCCCTCAGGTCACCCGAACACCCCGAGGCACTTGCCGCCTTTCTCGACGACGAAGTTGCACCAGACCACGATCGCGCCGCCTACCGACACCACCATCGCCAGCAGGATGATGACGACGCGCGCGAGGCCGAACAGCCTGCGCAGCTGCACGACGGCCTCCATCAGGCGCTCGATGTCCTGGCCGCGGGTGCGCACCATGGTGGAAAGGGAGCGACCCGCCGACACCATCCACCAGGCCATGACCCCGTACAGGGCCGCGCTGAACGCCGTGACCAGGCCGTTGGGTACGAACCCCAGGTAGAGCTCCCCGAGCGCGAACACCGCGGCGAGGCCCGCAAACATCAGCGTGCACACACCGACGAAGCTCACCGAGGCTGCCAGCGCCCGGAAGCTGTCCTTGTGGGCGTCGGAAAACTCGTAGGGCTCCGGCGCCCGCTCCACGGGGCGGGGCGGCTCGCTCTTATGGGCCACGGAGGACTTGGGGGCCACGGAGGACCGAAACTTACCCTCGAGTAGACCGAATCGGGAAACCCGTTCGTACCCGGAGATGTCTATCATGGGCGGCTGCGCGGTTCTGCTCGCAGACCCCGCGCTGCCTCGGGAGGGGACTGTCATGCACCGGACACTTGCACGGGCGGTCGCCACGGCCGCGGCCGCCAGCGTGATGTGCGCCGTGGCGACGGCCTCGGCCTTCTGCGGTTTCTACGTGAGCGGCACCGACACCAAGCTCTTCAACGATGCCACCAATGTCGTCCTGCTGCGCGATGGCACCCGCACCGTGCTCTCCATGCAGAACGCCTACCAGGGACCCCCCGAGGCGTTCGCCATGGTGGTCCCCGTCCCCGTCGTCCTCCAGAAGGAGAACGTGAAGACGCTGCCACGGGCGATCTTCGATCGCGTCGACGAGCTCGCGGCGCCGCGCCTCGTCGAGTACTGGGAGCAGGATCCCTGCTACCGCCTGCCCGTGTGGAGCTCCAAGGAGGGGGGGCGCGCGATGGCGGCAGCGGCTCCCATAGCCTCCGCGACGGCCGCGGGCTACGGCGTGAAGATCGAGGCGCAGTTCACGGTCGGCGAGTACGAGATCGTGGTCCTCAGCGCGGAGGACTCGTCGGGCCTCGAGCGGTGGCTGCACGACAGCCACTACACAATCCCCGCCGGTGCCGAGCCTTACCTGCGGCCGTACGTCCAGGCGGGGTCCAAGTTCTTCGTGGCCAAGGTCGACCCGGCGAAGGTGACGTTCGAAGGTGGCCACGCCGTGCTCTCCCCGCTGCGCTTCCACTACGACAGCGACTCCTTCGCGCTGCCTATCCGCCTCGGTCTCGTGAACTCCGACGGCACGCAGGACCTCGTCGTGAACATCCTCGCGCGCCACCAGCGCTACGAGGCGGCCAACTACCCGAACGTCACCATTCCCACCAACCTCGACGTGGCCGAAGATGCTCGCGACAAGTTCGGAGCCTTTTACACGGCGCTCTTCGACCGCACGCTGGAGAAGAACCCGCGCGCCGTGGTCACCGAGTACTCGTGGGCCTCGAACGCGTGCGACCCCTGCCCCGTGCCGGCGCTCGATCCGGGCGAGCTGCAGACCCTGGGGGCCGACGTCATCCCGGAGGGGAAGAACGCGTGGGACTTCGTCCTCACGCGCCTCCACGCCCGCTACTCGAAGGACGCGCTCGGGGAGGACATCGTCTTCCGCGCGGCGTCTCCCATCGTGGGAGGACGCGAGTTCCTCGTCTCGAGGGGCGACGGGAAGCCCATTCTGGAGAAAGGCTCGACGCCCTCCGGCGTGAACAACTTCCAGGCGCGCTACGCCATCCGCCACCCCTGGACCGGTCCGGTCGCGTGCATGGAGCCTCACTTCGGCGTGTGGGGTGGCCCTCCTGGAGGGACCCACGCGGAGCCGCGGACGCGTGCGGCCGCGAAGCTCGCCTATGCCCCGCGAGGGCAGGTGCAGCTGGCAAGCGTGGTGCGCACGGATGTGCCCGAGCTGGGACTGACGACGACCCAGCCCGAGGAGTCGCCGAAGCAGAGGGCGCTCCTCGCGCTCCTTCTGGGGCCTGGACCCCTCATGGGGCTGCTGGGGGCGGCCGCAGTGGCGGCCCTGCTCCTCTCACAGCGACGCAAAGGAAGCGCTCGTGTGTAAGGCCACGCAGCGCGGCGCGTTCTCGGGGAACACCCCCTTTACCGTGCGCACCGGCGCGCGGCGAGGTTCGTCATGACCAAGCAGGTGATTGTTACCGTCCTCGCGGCGCTCGTGGCGCTGGCCGTCGCCCGGCCCGCGAGCGCCTTCTGCGGCTTCTACGTGAGCGGCGCCGACGCGCCGCTGACCAACGACGCGACCCTGGTGGTGATGATGCGGGACGGCACCCGCACGGTGCTCTCCATGCAGAACACCTACAGCGGACCGCCGCAGGACTTCGCCATGGTGGTACCGGTGCCAGTCGTCCTCCACGAGGCCAACGTAAAGGTGCTCCCGCGTGACATCTTCGCCAAGGTCGAGCGCCTCACGGCGCCCCGGCTGGTCGAGTACTGGGAGCAGGATCCGTGCAGGCCGCAGGTCATGTACGAGGACGCCCCCATGATGGCGGCTCCGGCCAGCGCAGCGGCGCCCGACGAGGAGCGCTCGGCCGTTGCGCACCACGTGAAGATCGAGGCTCGCTTCGCCATCGGCGAGTACGAGGTGGTCGTCCTCAGCGCCCAGGACTCCAGCGGCCTCGACGCCTGGCTGCACGAGAACCACTACAGGATCCCCGACGGCGCAGAGCCTTACCTGCGCCCGTACGTGGAGATGGGGATGAAGTTCTTCGTCGCGAAGGTGAACGTAGCGAAGGTCAAGTTCGAGCGCGCCGGGCAGGGCAAGGAGCGTGCGGTGCTGTCGCCGCTGCGCTTCCACTACGATGCCGACGACTTCTTCCTGCCCGTGCGGCTGGGACTCATCAACTCGTCCGGCAAGCAGGATCTCGTGACGGTGATCCTCAGCAAGGGGCAGCGCTACGAGGTGGCCAACTACGACAACGTGTCCATCCCCACCAACCTCGAAGTGGCTGACGCCACGCGCCGGCAGTTCGGCTCCTTCTACGCGGCGCTCTTCGATCGCGTGACCGCGCAGCACCCGCGGGCGGTGGTGACCGAGTACTCCTGGGATGCGTCCTCGTGTGATCCCTGCCCAATCCCGCCTCTCGAAGAGCAGGACCTCGCGACGCTGGGCGGGGACGTGCTGCCCTCTGGCAACGACGGGGGAGGCTTCGTCGTGACGCGCCTGCATGCACGCTACGCGAAGGACACGCTGGGCGACGACCTGCACTTCCGGCCCGCGCCTCCGATCGTGGGCGGCCGCGAGGGCATGGAGCAGGGCGCGAAGCCCGACTCGACCAACAACTTCCAGGCGCGCTACGTCATCCGCCACAAGTGGAGCGGCGCCGTGGCCTGCGCGAACCCCCGCTTCGGCGAGTGGGGTGGCCCCCCCGACGGACAGCCGTCGCTGCCCGTGCCCGCGCTCGACCTGGCCTTCGCGCCGCGCGACGCGGATCTCGCCAGGCTGGTGAAGAGCCCCGTCCCTGAGGGCCTCACCCTCTCGAACGGCACACCGATGGGGCCGCCCCGTATCCCGCCCGGGGGCGGGTGCGCCGGCTGTAGCGCCGCGCCGAGCGGCGGCGACTTCGCGGCGGCGAGCATGTGCGCGATGGCGTTCCTGACCTTGACGAGGAGGAAGCGACGATGACGACGAGGCGATGGTCGGTTGCGCTGATGGCGGGGCTCCTGGCTCCCCTGGCGTGGGAGGGGCGCGACGCGGCGGCGTTCTGCGGCTTCTACGTGAGCGGGGCGGAGACGAAGCTCACCAACAACGCCACCCAGGTCGTGCTGATGCGGGAGGGCACGCGCACCGTGCTCTCCATGCAGAACAGCTACCAGGGGCCGCCGCAGGACTTCGCGATGGTCGTCCCGGTCCCGGTGGTGCTCCAGAAGGAGAACGTGAAGACGCTGGACCGCGGCGTCTTCGACCACGTGGACCAGCTGACCGCGCCGCGCCTCGTGGAGTACTGGGAGCAGGACCCCTGCCCGCCCCCGGCCACGCTGGGCAGGGGCCACGGCCTCGGCGGCATGGCGTTCGGCGCCGGCGCTGCCCCGGGGGCGGTGGAGCGCGACATACGCTCGGCCGTGCGCGTCGAGGCGCAGTTCAGCGTGGGGGAGTACGACATCGTCGTCCTCAGCGCGACAGACGCCACTGCCCTCGACACGTGGCTGCACGATCACGCCTACAAGGTCCCCGCTGGCGCGGAGCCCTACCTCCGTCCGTATGTGCAGATGGGGATGAAGTTCTTCGTCGCCAAGGTCGACGTCTCGAAGGTCAAGTTCGAGCGCGTCGGCAACGGGCCGGAGCAGGCCATCCTCTCGCCGCTGCGCTTCCACTACGACTCGGACGCCTTCAACCTGCCCATCCGACTCGGCCTCATCAACTCCGGTGGGACGCAGGACCTGGTCGTGACCATCCTCGCGCGCGGACAGCGCTACGAGGTCGCCAACTACGACAACGTCGCCGTGCCCACCAACATCGACGTGTCGGACGCGACGCGGCGCGAGTTCGCCGCGTTCTACTCGACGCTGTTTGACCAGACTCTGGCCAAGCATCCCCACGCGGTCGTCACCGAGTACTCCTGGTCCAGCAACACCTGCGATCCCTGCCCCACGCCACCGCTCGGCCAGCGTGAGTTGCAGACCCTCGGCGCCGACACTCTCCCCAACCCGGGTGCGGGCGGGTTCGTCATCACCCGCCTCCATGCGCGGTACGCGAAGGACGCCCTGGGCGACGACCTCTTCTTCCGTGCGGCGCCTCCCATCGTCGGCGGGCGCGAGTTCATGGGGGCCGGGGCCGCCGGCGGTCAGCACCCGAGGCTGGAGCAGGGCGCCCGCCCCGACGGGCAGAACAACTTCCAGGCACGCTACGTCATCCGCCATCCGTGGACGGGGCCCATTGCGTGCAAGGAGCCTCAGCGTGGCATCTGGGGAGGCCCGCCCAGCGGCGAGGAGCCGACCACGCACCCCGCCGCGCGCCTGGGGTTCTTGCCGCATGCGAGCGCTGTCACCCTCGCGTCCTTCGTGCACGGCGCCATGCCGCCCGAGACGTTCCTCTCCGGTGGAGGGGCCACTCCTGTGCTCTCCATCCCGGCGACCCCGGCCCCGCTGGACCTCGACGCTGGCGCGCCCCCCGGCGCAGACGCCGGCGCAGTAGTCCCCCCGAGCCCTCCTGCAAGCGCGGTCCCGCCGCCTGCGCCCACGCCCCCGCCGCCGAGCGGCTGCGGTGGCTGCAGCAGCGGAGCGGGCGGGACGGATCTGGCGGTGGCGAGCCTCTTCGCCCTGGCATTCGTGGCGATGACCCGGAGGAAGCGATGACGATCCGACGAGCAGCTGTGGTGGTGGGTGTGGCGACAGCCCTGGCGGCCGCCGGCGACGCGGGCGCGTTCTGCGGCTTCTACGTAAGCGGGGCCGACACGAAGCTCACCAACGACGCGACGCAGGTCGTGCTCATGCGCGACGGTACGCGCACCGTGCTCTCCATGCAGAACAGCTACCAGGGCCCGCCGCAGGACTTCGCGATGGTCGTCCCGGTCCCGGTGGTGCTGCACAAGGAGAACGTGAAGACACTGGACCGTGCCGTGTTCGACCGAATCGACCAGCTCACCGCGCCCCGCCTCGTCGAGTACTGGGAGCAGGATCCCTGCCCCCGTCCCGTGAAGCGGGAGCGCGACGAGTGGAAGAAGGGGATGGTGTACATGTCGCCACCGCCTCCGCCCGTCGCCATGCCCGCGGCGCCGGCGGTGAAGATCGAGGCCCAGTTCAGCGTCGGCGAGTACGACATCGTCGTGCTCAGCGCGACCGACTCCACCGCGCTCGACACCTGGCTTCACCAGAACGGCTACAAGATCCCCGCCGGGGCGGAGCCCTACCTGCACCCCTACGTACAGATGGGGATGAAGTTCTTCGTCGCCAAGATCAACGTCGCCAAGGTCAAGTTCGAGCGCATCGGCGGCGGCCCGGAGCAGGCCATCCTCTCACCCCTGCGCTTCCACTACGACTCCGACGCGTTCAACCTCCCCATCCGCCTCGGCCTCATCAACTCGTCGGGGACGCAGGATCTCGTGGTCACCATCCTGGCGCGCAACCAGCGCTACGAGGTGGCCAACTACGATAACGTCGCCATCCCGACGAACATCGACGTCTCGGACGCGACACGCCAGGAGTTCGGCGCCTTCTACACGACGCTGTTCGACCAGACGCTCGCCAAGCACCCGCGCGCCGTCGTCACCGAGTACTCTTGGCAGACCACCTCGTGCGATCCCTGTCCGACGCCTCCCCTGGGGCCGGGAGAGCTGGTGACGCTGGGCGCCGACGTGCTCCCCTCGGTAGCCGGACCCGCGCCCGAGGGCGGCGGGGCGCCCATCGTGGCCCCACCCGTCCAGCCTGGCTCGCTCAACGACTTCGTCGTGACCCGGCTCCACGCTCGCTACTCGAAGGACGCCCTCGGCGACGATCTCTTCTTCCGCGCCGCGCCTCCCATCGTGGGCGGACGTGAGTTCATGCAGACCGCCGGCAAGCTCGAGCAGGGCGCGCGCCCGGACAGCGCCAACAATTTCCAGGCGCGGTACGCCATACGCCATCCGTGGACCGGCCCCATCGCGTGCCGCAACCCGCAGCGCGGCGTCTGGGGCGGGCCCCCGAACGGCGGCGCAACCGAGGTGAAGCCCGCCGCGAAGATTGGCTTCATGCCCCGCGCCGGCGCCGTCACCCTGACGAGCTTCGTCCACGGCACTCTCCCGCCGGAGAGCTTCCTCTCGAGCGGGGGCGCGACGCCGGTGCTGTCCTTCCCGGCTCCCTCGCTCGCCCTGGTGGACGCAGGCGCCGCCGCGGAGCTCGACGCCGCCACAGCGCCGCCCGCTCCTCCGCCCTTGCCGCCCACCGCTCCACCCCAGCGTGGTTGTGCCGGGTGCGCGGTGGGCGCGACCGACGCGAGCAGTGCGGGGGCCATCACGGCGCTGGTCGCCCTGGCGATCGCGCGGCTGCGACGCAGGAAGGCCTGAGCCGTGCGGACGGGCGTCCTTCTGCTGGTCATCCTGGTGGTTCTCGCGCTCGCGTGCTCGGCGCCTGCCACGGGTACGTCCGGGAGCACCGCCCCGGCCGTGACGCTCGCCGTGACCACGACGCCCATCCCGACCGCCCTCCTCCCCGCGCTCTCGCCCCCGCTCGCACCTGCGCAGACCGAGCTCGCAGGTGCACTCACGGGGGACACCATCACCGAGACCGAGAGCTGCGCCGGGTGCCACGCCGACGCGGCCGAGCAGTGGCGCTCCAGCGTACACGCCGTCAGCTCGTTCAACGACCCCGTGTATCGCGTGGCGGTCGACCGCTTCCGCACCGAGGTGGGCAGGGACTCCAGCCGCTTCTGCGCGGGGTGCCATGACGTGGCGCTCCTCGTCGACGGTGCGATGAGCAGAGACGTGGCGCCCACGGATCCGCGCGGTCACGGCGGCGTCACGTGCCGCGTCTGTCACGGTGTGGAGAGCACCCGGCCCGACGGCAATGGGAGCTACGTGCTCGCCTCCTCCCCCATCCCCATCCCGCGCGACGGGGATGAGGACAGCCTGGCGGCCCACAAGGCGCGCATGGCGATGGCGCCGCTGAGGACGCCGCAGATGTGCGGCTCCTGCCACCGCTCGTTCCTGGCGCCTGAGACGGGCAACCCGTCTCACCTGGTTGGGCAGGACGAGCTCGGCGCCTGGGAGAGGTCGGCCTATGCGGGGAGTATGGCGTCGCGCCTGGACGAGCCCATCGATTCGGCCGAATGCCGCACCTGCCACATGCCGCTCGAGGCCGCCCCGCAGGGGGACGCGGCCGCGAAGAACGGCCGGATCCGCTCGCACCGCTTCGCGGGTGCCAACACCTGGCTGGCCGCGATGCGGGGCGACGAGGCGCAGCTCGCCGCCGTGCGCGCGATGCTGAAGGGCGCGGCGAGCATCGACGTCGCCGTGGCGGTGGCGGCAGACGGTACGCGCACCCTCCCGGCCGACGGCGCGCCGGTCAGGCCCGGGCAACCCCTCCTGCTGGACGTCGTGGTCCGAAACGAGCGAACCGGGCACCGCTTCCCGGGCGGCGTGCTGGACGCGCAGGACACCTGGGTGGAGCTCGAGGTGCGCGACGCGCGCGGCAAGCGGCTCGGGGAGGCGGGCGAGGCGCAGGAGTCCACGGGGGACGATCCCACTGCCCACCGGCTGCGTGCCGTGCAGGCGGACGAGCACGGAGTGCCGCTCCTGCTGCGCGAGACGCAGCGGTTCCGCGCCCCCGTGTATAACCACACCATCGCGCCCCGCGACTCCGAGGTCGTGCGGTTCCGCCTCGACGTTCCCGCGTCCCTGGAGGCACGTCAGCTGCCCTTGCGGGTGACCGCGCGCCTGCGGCACCGGAGCCGCAACCTGGAGCTCGCGCGCGCGGCCTGCGCCGACGCGAAGACGCCGCGCGGTGCCGCCTTCGCGCGCGAGGTGGCGCGGAGGGCCGGCGCACCGATGGATGCGTGCGCGGCCGAGCCCGTGACGGAGGTGGCCGCAACCGAGTTGTGGCTGGGGGAGGGTGGACGGCCGCAGCAGGGGCCGATGCCGGCGTGGCGCCGCCTCTACGACCACGGCCTCGGCATGCTCCACGCGCTGCAGGAGGACGTCGACTCAGCGCGCCCCAGCCTCGAGCGCGCGCTCGAGCTGCTGCCTCCCGGAGCGGACCGGGAGCGGGCGATGGTGCTCGGCGCCCTGGCCGAGGTGGCCATCCGCGAAGGGCGTACGGACGAGGCCCTGCAGCGCCTCGACGGCGCGGAGGCGCTGGCGCCCGGGCACCCGGCCATCGCTCACGCGCGCGGCGAGGCGCTGGGTAACGTCTGGCGCTGGAAGGAGGCGACCGGGCCGCTGCGAGAGGCCGCCACCGCCTCGCCCCTCGACGACACGGTCTGGTCCCACCTCGCCGTCGCGTGGGGCAGCGCCGACGAGCCGCGGGCGGCGCTCGAGGCCGCGACGCACGGGCTCACCCTCAGCCCGCGCGACGCCGACATGCTGCGGGTCCAGGCCCTGGCGCTGGAGCGTCTCGGCGCGCCAGCGGAGGAGGTGGCGCGCGCGCGTGATGCCTTCGCCCGGTGGCGTCCGCCTGACGACGCGCCCGCCATCAAGAATTCCTGCTCGAGCCAGTTCCCGTGGTGCGCGCTCGAGCGGCTCCCCGTCCACGTTCACCCGATGCGCAGCCTTCCATAGACATCCATGTGTCAAGACGCGGGGCCCGGCCTACGCTGAGCCCTTGTGGCCCCGCTGGCGCTCTTCCACCCCTCGGTCGGCGCGTGGTTTCGCGCCACGCTGGGCGAGCCGACGCGCGCGCAGGCGCTCGGCTGGCCTCCGATCGCGCGGGGGGACTCCACGTTGCTGCTCGCACCGACCGGCTCGGGCAAGACGCTGGCGGCCTTCCTGGTCGCCGTCGACCGCCTCCTCCGTCACCCCCGGCGCACCAAGCGCGACCCCACGCGACTCCTCTACGTCTCGCCGCTGAAGGCGCTCGCGGTCGACGTCGAGCGCAACCTCCGCACGCCACTCGAGGGGATCGCACGCCAGGCCGGGCGGGACGGCCACGAGCTCCACGTCCCGAGCGTCGATGTCCGGACGGGCGACACGCCGGCGAAGGACCGCGCGCGGATGGCGCGCACCCCCGCGGACGTGCTCATCACGACGCCCGAGTCGCTCTACCTGATGCTCACCTCGGCCGCGCGGGAGACGCTCGCGGGCATCGACACCGTCATCCTCGACGAGATCCACGCCTTGGTCCCCGCCAAGCGCGGTGCCCACCTGGCGCTCTCGCTCGAGCGGCTCCAGGCCCTGCGCCCGCACGGAGCGCGGCCGCTGCAGCGCCTGGGGCTGAGCGCGACGCAGCGCCCCCTCGACGAGGTCGCGCGCCTCCTCGGGGGCTTCGAAGGAGGCGCACCTCGCCCGGTCACGGTGGTCGACGCCGGGAGCCGCAAGACCCTCGAGCTGGTCGTCGAGGCGGTGCAGCCCGCCGGGCCCGAGCGCGAGCAGACGGCCACGGGGGACGCCTCCGCGCGGAGCGTCTGGCCCGGCGTGCACGCGCGCGTGGTGGAGCTGGTGCGTGCGCACCGCTCGACCATCGTCTTCGTCAACAGCCGGCGGCTCGCCGAGCGCCTCGCCGCGGCGGTGAACGACGCGGCAGGCGAGGAGCTCGCGTTGGCCCACCACGGCTCGCTGGCGCACGAGAAGCGCGCGGCCATCGAGGCGCGCCTCAAGTGCGGCGAGCTGCGCGCCATCGTCGCCACCTCCTCGCTCGAGCTGGGGATCGACATGGGTGCGGTGGACCTGGTCGTGCAGGTCGAGTCCCCGCCAAGCGTCGCCTCCGGCCTCCAGCGGGTCGGCCGCGCCTGCCACGGCGTCGGTGGGATCCCGCGCGGCGTACTGCTCCCCAAGCACCGGCAGGACCTCGTCGCCTGCGCCGCCGCCGCGTCGTCCATGCGGGCGGGCGAGGTCGAGGAAACGTTCTACCCCCGTAACCCGCTGGACGTGCTCGCGCAGCAGATCGTGGCCATGGTTTCGGTGGAGCCGCTCGCGGTGGATGCCCTCTTCTCCCGCGTCCGGGGGGCTGCCCCCTTTTCCGACCTGCCGCGAGCCGTGTTCGAGTCGGTCCTCGACATGCTCAGCGGCCGCTACCCGTCGGACGACTTCGCCGACCTTCGGCCGCGCGTGACCTGGGATCGCGGCCGCGGCACGCTCGAGGCACGGGAGGGCAGCCACCGCCTCGCGGTGACCAGCGGTGGCACCATCCCCGACCGCGGCCTCTATGGCGTCTTCACGGCCCCGGGCAGCGAGGGGACGCCGGGCCGGCGCGTCGGCGAGCTCGACGAGGAGATGGTGTTCGAGCTGCGCGAGGGCGAGGTCTTCCTGCTCGGCGCGTCCTCGTGGCGCGCCGAAAAGATCACGCCCGATCGGGTGATCGTGGCCCCGGCGGCGGGCGAGCCGGGCAAGATGCCCTTCTGGCACGGCGACCGTCCCGGCCGCGCGCGCGCCTTCGGGGTGCGCATCGGGGAGCTGGTGCGGCGTGTGGCCAAGGGAGGCTGCGACGCGAGGGAGCTGCGAGGCGCGCACGCGCTCGACGTCCCCGCGGCGGACGCGCTGGTCTCCTACGTCCACCAGCAGGTCGAGGCGACGGGCGAGGTGCCGAGCGACCGCGCCATCGTCATCGAGCGCTTCGTCGACGAGGTGGGCGACTGGCGGGTCGTCGTGATGTGCCCGTACGGCACCCGCGTGCTCGCGCCGTGGGCCATCGCCGTCGCCGCGCGCCTCCGCGAGACGTACGTGGAGGTCGACCTGCATTACACCGACGACGGGATGGCCTTCCGCGTGCCCGCGTGCGACGCGCCGCCCCCGCCGGAGCTCTTCCTCCCCTCCCCCGACGAGATCGAGGCCTGCGTGACCCACGCGCTGGACGGCACCGCCCTCTTCGCCGCGCGGTTCCGCGAGTGCGCTTCCCGCGCGCTGCTCCTGCCGCGCCGCGATCCCCGCCGGCGCACGCCCCTCTGGGCCCAGCGCAAGCGCGCGGGGGATCTGCTCGCCGTGGCCGCTCGACACCCCGACTTCCCCATCCTGCTCGAGACCTACCGGGAGTGCCTGCGCGATGCCTTCGATCTGCCCGGCCTGATCTCCCTCCTGCGCGATGTCACCGAGCGGCGCGTGCAGGTGACCACCGTGGACACGCGCGGCCCCTCGCCCTTCGCTGCCAGCGTGCTCTTCGCCTTCGTGGCCAATTTCATCTACGACGCTGACGCCCCGCTCGCCGAGCGGCGGGCCCAGGCGCTCACCCTCGACTTCGCGCGGCTGCACGAGCTGCTGGGCGACGCGGAGCTGCGGCAGCTGCTCGACGCCGAGGTGATCGCCGACCACGAGCAGGGCCTGCAGCGCCTCACGCGCCCCGCGACGCACGCCGACGGCGTCCACGACCTGCTGCTCGCGGTGGGCGAGCTTTCGCTGGCCGAGCTGCAGGCCCGGTGCGCGCCCGCGGAGCGGGCGGAGGAGTGGGCCGGGGCGCTCGCGCGGGCCGGCCGCGTCGTGCGCGTCCTGGTGGCGGGGGAGGAGCGCTTCGGCGCGGCGGAGAACGCTGCCCGCCTGCGCGACGCCCTCGGGGTGACCCTCCCTCGTGGCCTCCCCGCGGCGCTGCTGGAGCCCGCGCCCGACGCCCTGCGTGGCCTCGTCACCCGGTTCGCCCGCACGCATGGCCCCTTCGTGCTGCACGACCTCGCCGCGCGCCTCGGCGTCGGCGTCGCGCCGCTCCAGGCCGAGATCGCGCTCCTCCTGCGCGAGGGCCGGCTGGTCGAGGGCGCCTTCCTGCCCGGTGGGTCCTGCCGCGAGCTCTGCGATCGTGATGTCCTCGACGCCCTGCGCCGCAGGTCGCTGGCCAAGCTCCGGCGCGCGGTCGAGCCGGTGGAGGTCCGCCTGCTCGCGCGCTTCGTGCCCGAGTGGCAGGGGCTGGCGGCGCGGCGACGGGGCCGCGACGCCCTGCTCGCGGTGGTGGGAGAGCTCGAGGGGTGCCCCCTGGTGGCCTCGGCGCTGGAGACGGAGATCCTCCCTGCGCGCCTCGAAGGGTACCGCGGCTGGGATCTCGACGCCCTATGTGCTTCAGGGGAGGTGGTCTGGGCTGGGGTCGAGCCGCTGGGCGCGAACGACGGGCGCATCGCCCTCTACCTCGCCGAGCACGAGCCACTCCTCTCGCGCCCGGCGTCGCCGGTGGAGGGGGCGATCGCCGACGCCCTGCGAGAGCTGCTCGCCCGGCGCGGGGCCGTCTTCTTCGCCGACGTGGCGCGCTCGCTGGGCGGCTTCCCCAACGACGTCCTCGACGTGCTCTGGCAGATGGTGTGGTCGGGCGAGGTCACCAACGACACGCTCGAGCCGCTGCGGAGCCGGGCGCGCGCGCTGGCCAGCGAGAACCAGCGACGGCAGCACCCCAGCCGGGCCCGCGCGCCCCGCACCGGCCCGCCCGGCAGCGAGGGCCGCTGGTCGCTGCGGGCGACCCGCTGGGGGGCTCCGCCGCCCGCCGAGACCGATCGCCGCATGGCACTGGCCCGCTCGCTCCTCGACCGCTACGGCGTCGTCACCCGCGAGGCGGCGCACGCCGAGGGGATCGCGGGGGGCTTCGCCGCCGTGTACGATGTGCTCAAGGCCCTCGAGGACCAGGGCCGCGTGCGCCGGGGCTACTTCGTGGAGGGGCTCGGCGGGGCGCAGTTCGCGCTGCCCGGCGCGGACGACCGCCTGCGGGCGCAGCGCGACCCGACGGGCCCGCGCGACACGGCGGGCACGCTGGTCCTCGCCGCGACCGACCCGGCGAACGCCTGGGGTGCCCTGCTCGAATGGCCGCCCACCGCGACCGAGTCGCGCCCGCAGCGCGCGGCCGGGGCGCTGGTCGTGCTCCACGAGGGGACCCTGCTCGGCTGGCTGGGACGCGGCGAGCGCCCTTTGCTCACCTTCCTCCCGCCCGAGGAGCCCGCGCGCGCGGAGGCGGCCCGTGTGCTCGCTCAGGCCCTCGCGGAGCGCGCGAACCGGCACCGCGCCCTGCTGGTGTCCAGCATCGACGGCGTCGACGCGGGCCGCAGCCCCCTCGCCCCGCTCTTCGCGGCGGCCGGCTTCACGGCGACGATGCACGGCCTGCTGCGGCGCGGACGCGCGGCGCCGGACGCGGAAGGAGCCGCCGAGGAGACCGCATGAGCGACCGTCACGAGACCCTGCTTGGCGACATCCGGCGAGAGTTCCCCGGCTTCGAGGTCGTCCCCAAGAGAGAGAGCCCGCTGCAGCGCGCTATCGCCGTGGCGCTCGCACTGGTCACCTTCGGCGGCCAGCGGCACTACCTGACGCGCTACCACACGGTCCTCTTCGGCAAGCTCTACGTGCCCGACGCTTGGCAGACCATGGACGACGACGCGCGCTACATCCTGCTGAGGCACGAGCGCGTCCACCTCCGCCAGCGGCGGCGCATGGGGGACCTCGCCATGGCCCTCGTCTACCTCGTGCCCTTCTTCCCGCTCTTCCTGGCCTGGGGACGCGCGCGCATCGAGTGGGAGGCCTACATCGAGACCATCCGCGCGACGGCCGAGGTCCACGGCCTCGAGGCAGCCCACGCGCTGGAGGACGACATCGTGCGCCGCTACGTGGGGCCGGACTACGGCTGGATGTGGCCCTTCCCTCGAACGATCCGTGGCTGGTTCCGCGAGGTGATGGCCGACCTCGTGGCGGAGGCGGAGTCGGGGCCCGTCGAGGGGGGCGACTTGTGGTAATCCCTTCTGTCGATGGCGGTCGTCGGAATCGACCTCGGCACGACCAACACGGTCGTGGCTTGCGTGCGCGCCGGGCGCGTCCACGTCCTGCCCGACGAGCAGGGCCGGCGCCTGCTGCCCAGCGTCGTCTCGTTCCACCCCAACGGCGAGGTGCTGGTCGGCTACCCGGCGAAGGAGCGGCGGGTCGTCGACGCCAAGAACACCATCGCCAGCATCAAGCGCCTCATCGGCCGGGCCTGGGGCTCGGACGAGATCCGGCGCGGACGGCAGCGCTTCGCCTTCGAGCTCAAGGAGGGCCCGGGCCAGGGGCCGCTCGTCGTCGCCCGCGGCCAGGAGTACACGCTCCCCGAGATCAGCGCCTTCGTCCTGCGGCGGGCCAAGGAGCTGGCCGAGCACGCCCTCGGCGAGACGGTCGACCGGGCGGTCATCACCGTCCCGGCCAACTTCAACGAGCTCCAGCGCGCCGCCACCAAGGTGGCCGGGCGGGTGGCCGGCCTGGACGTCCTGCGCATCATCAACGAGCCCACGGCCGCCGCGCTCGCCTATGGCCTCGGGCGCTCCGCCAAGGAGCGCATCGCCATCTACGACTTCGGTGGGGGCACCTTCGACTGCACGCTGCTCGATCTGTCCGGCAACGTCTTCGAGGTGCTGGCGACGGCGGGGGACACCTTCCTCGGGGGCGACGACCTCGACATCGCCATCGCCGAGCGGATGTCCGAGGCCTTCCTCCACACGCACCGCTACGACCCGCGCACCGACTCGCAGGCCTTCGAGCGGCTCCGCGCCGCTGCCGAGCTGGTGAAGATCGACCTGTCGACGCGTGACCGCACGCACACCAAGCTCCGCGAGGTGGCCTTCGGCGTCGGCGGCGCCCACCTCGACCTCGACTTCGGCATGACGCGCGACGAGCTGGAGATGCTGGCGACCCCGCTGGTCGAGCGCACCTTCGCCGTGTGTCAGGAGGCGCTGTCGGTGGCGCGCCTGCCGGTGAGCGCCTTCGACAAGATCATCCTGGTCGGCGGCTCGTCGCGCATCCCGCTCGTGCGCCGCCGCGTCGAGCAGTTCTTCGGCGCCGTGCCTCACGACCGGGTGAACCCCGACGAGGTGGTGGCCATCGGCGCCGCCATCCAGGCCGCCGCGCTGACCGAGGTGAGCCGTCGGCGGAGCATCCCGCCGCCGCCCGCTCCGTCGTCGCGCAGATCCTACCCCTCCGCGCCGCCGGAGGACGAGCCCGAGGGACCCGACGACGTCACGCTGGCCACGAAGGTGACGGCCCTCATGGCCGAGCGCGAGAAGATGCGCCCCATGATGCCCACCTCGCCCGAGGTGCCGCGCACGACGGCGCGCATGGGAGGCCCGCCTCCCCTGCCCGGACCGCAGCCGCAGAAGACCGTGCGCGTCAGCGCGCCTGCCCCCGAGCTGACGGCGAAGCTCGTCACCACGCAGCCCTACGGCACCCCGGCCGTGCCCGCGCCGCCGCCTGCCCAGCGGCCATCGGTGCCCTCCGCGCCCGAGACCGATCCCGACCCCGCGTCCACCATCCCGCGCCCCCTGATGTTCGAGGAGGTGCTGCGCGCCGAGCGCTCCTCCGCCCCGATCGCGCCCAGGCCCATCGTGGGACTCGGCTCGACGCAGCCCATGGCCATCCCCGCCGTGGCGCCCGCCGCGCCTGCGCCGCCGGCGGCCGCGGCCGCGCCCGAGCCGCCGCGGGTGACGCCTCCGTCCTATCCCCCGCCCGCGCTGGCGGCCGCCATCATCTCCGGGCGCGCTCCCGACGTGACCCAGAGGCTCGCCCCCGTCTTCGCGACGCCTGCGCCTCCGCCGGCCACGGCCCCGCTCACGCCCGTGCTGGTCGACGTCACGCCGCGCGCGCTGGTGGTCGAGACGGTGGGAGGCTGGTGCGACGTCGTCGTGCAGCGCAACGCGAAGATCCCGTGCGATCGCTCGCGGGCCTTCACGACCTCCAGCGACATGCAGACCACGGTGCGCGTGCGGGTCGCCCAGGGGGAGGACGCGATGTTCGGCCAGAACACGTTCCTCGGCGAGGTGGAGCTCACCGGCATCCGGGCGGCGCCCCGGGGCCAGGTCACCATCCAGGTTCGCTTCGAGGTGGACGAGAGCGGCACCCTGAAGGTCTACGCCACGGACGCGGCGACCGGACGGGAGGCGCACGCCACCCTGCAGCTCATCGGCATCGCCTCGGCGCAGAACATCCCGGCCATGGTGGCCCGCAACGCCGCCGCGCGGCTCCAGTAGTCCGCGCCGGGAGGGACGATGGGAAGCGACCGCGACGATCCGGGGCAGGCCAAGGACTACATCCTCGCGTGGCTCGCCGTCCTCGACGAGCTCACGTACTACGAGCTCTTCGGCATCCCTCGGGAGGCCAGCGCCGACGACATCCAGGCCGCCTTCCACGTCTTCTGCGACACCTTCCACCCCGACCGGCACATGGCCCGCGACCCCGGGCAGCGCGACGCCGTCGGCACCATCTTCAAGCGCGGCGCCGAGGCCTACGCCGCGCTCTGCGACCCGCGCCTGCGCAGCCAGTACGACGAACAGCTGGCTGTCCTGCCCGGCCCGAGCGCCCCGCCGCGCATCAGCTTCTCCCCTCACTCGCGGCCGCCGTCGAGCGTGCGGCCCTCGGTCCGGGCCGCCGGCGCCCCCCTCGAGGACTCCGTGCGCTCCCCGTCGGCGCGCCCCTTCGCCCGCCGCGCCGAGGAGCTGGTGCGCAAGGGGGACCTGCGCCAGGCCAAGCTGCAGCTGGTGATGGCCAACCACATGGATCCGGAGAACGAGTCCCTGGAGGCCGCGCTCCGCGACCTCGAAGCGAAGCTCGGCTCGCCCAAATGAGCGAGGCCGACTAGTCTCTGCGAATCGCATGGCTGCCCCGGCCCGCCCGCGCTCCCCCTCCGACCTGCCGTTCTACGCGCTCCTCGCGGTCACGGCCGCGTCCGTCGTGGCCGAGCTCTACTTCATCTTCCTCGTCGCCCCCACCGAGGCGCGGATGGGGATCGTCCAGAAGATCTTCTACTTCCACGTCCCCAGCTGGTACGCGATGTACCTGGGCGCCGGCGCGTGCTTCCTCGGGTCGCTCGCGTACCTGGTGCGCGCCACCGACGCGCGCGACGCCTTCGCCCGCGCGGGGGCCGAGGTCGCCGTGGTCTTCGGCGCCATCGGGCTCATCACCGGCCCGCTCTGGGGGGCCAAGGCCTGGGGCTCGTTCTGGACCTGGGACCCGCGCCTCACCACCGCGCTCCTCAGCTTCCTCATTTACGTCGCCTACCTCGTGCTGCGCGCCTTCGCCGGCGACGGCACGGGCGAGAAGCGCTTCGCCGCGGCCCTCGGCGTGCTGGGCGCCGCGAACCTGCCCATCATCCACTACAGCGTGCAGAAGTGGGGCGGGCAGCACCCCATGGTCATCACCGGCAACGGCGGTGGCCTCCAGCACCCCGACATGAAGACCGCCCTGCTGGGCGGCTTCCTCTGCTTCACCCTGATCACCGCCCTCATGCTCTGGGCGCGAACCCGCCTGGAGATCGCGCAGAGCCGCCTGGCCCGCGCGGAGGCCGACGCCATCGACCTGGGGCTCGATACGAGGACCGAAGGATGAACCAGCAGCAGCCGACCACCGATCCGAACGACCGCGCGACGACCTTCCAGGCCGTCCAGGGCAACCAGAAGGAGCAGTACAGCGGCGGCGCGCTGCTGGTGAGCGCCTACGCGGCGCTCTGGGTGGTCCTCTTCGCCTGGGTCGCCCTGGTGTGGCGCAAGCAGAGCGCTCTGAGCGCCCGGCTGGCCGACCTCGAGCGCGTCCTCGACAAGGCCGCGGGCGAGGGCGGCAAGTGAGCGCGCCGTGAACACGCCGGGGCCGGAGCACTTCATCTTCATCCCGGGCATCCTGCTCATCGGGATCGTGTTCGGCTACGTCATGGGCGCCCGCGCCGCGCGGGCCGAGATGGAGAAGCGGCGGAGACGCGCGCGGGAGTAGCGGGGGGCGGGGCGACCGCGCTAGAGGTTGGCTCATGTTCGACTTCGAGCCCACCGAGGAGCAGCGGGCGCTCATCGAGACCGCGCGTCGCTTCGCCCGCGAGCGCATCATCCCCATCGCCCCGGCCTGCGACCGCGAGGCCCGGTTCCCGAAGGACGTCTTCGACGAGGCCCACGCCATCGGCCTGGTGAACCCCACGCTCCCCGCGGAGTACGGCGGCGCCGGCCTGAGCGACGTCGAGTCGAGCTTCATCACCGAGGAGCTCGCGTATGCCTGCTCGGGCATCCAGACCAGCATGACGGCGAACACCCTGGGGCTCACGCCCATCAAGCTGGGCGGCAGCGAGGAGCAGAAGAAGAAGTACCTCGGGTGGCTGGTGAAGGAGCCGGTCATCGTCGCCTACGCCACGAGCGAGCCGGGCGCCGGCAGCGACGTCGCCGGCATGCAGTGCCGCGCCACGAAGGACGGCAACGGCGGCTACGTCCTCAACGGCACCAAGCAGTGGATCACCAACGCCAACCTCGCGAGCTTCTACGTGGTCTTCGCCACCGAGGACCCCGCGCTCAAGCACAAGGGCATCGGCGCGTTCATCGTGGAGCGCACGCAGAGCGGCGTGAAGCCCGGCCGCCACGAGGACAAGCTCGGACAGCGCGCCAGCGACACCGCGCCGCTGGTCCTGGAGGACGTGCGCGTCCCCGCCAGCCAGGTGCTCGCGCCCCCGGGCCAGGGCTTCAAGCTGGCCATGGAGACGTTCAACCAGACGCGGCCCGACATTGGCGCCATCGCGGTCGGCATCATGCGCCGCTGCCTCGACGAGTCGCTGGCCTACGCCCGCGAGCGCAAGGCCTTCGGCGTCCCCATCGCGCAGCACCAGCTCATCCAGGCCATCCTGGCGGAGATGAAGATCCGCATCGAGGCCACCAGCCTGCTGGTGCGCAAGGCGGCGTGGAGCCTGGACAAGGGCATCCGCGATCCGATGGCGTCGTCCTGCGCGAAGGCTTTCGGCGCGGACGCTGCGATGCAGAGCGCCATCGACGCCGTGCAGGTCTTCGGCGGCTACGGCTACGTCAAGGACTACCCCGTGGAGAAGCTGATGCGCGACGCGAAGCTCCTTCAGATCTACGAGGGGACGGCGCAGGTGCAGCGCCTGGTCATCGCGCGGCAGCTCATCGGGAAGTGAGATCCGGCGCGTCCGCCCCGCTGCTCGTGCTCCTCTCGTGCGCCGGCGCGGCGGGCGGCGGAGGCGGCGGGCACGACGTGGTGCCGCAGTCGCGGGACGTGCAGGTGCGCGGCGAGGACGGCGCGAACGCCTCGCAGGGCTACGAGTACGTCGCCCGGCGGCCGCTGGCGGTCGTGGCGCTGGCCGAGGCGCGAGGTCTGGAGGCGCCGCTCGCGAGGGCGATGGTCGACCGCCTGGCGGACGCGCTCGACGCGTGCGCCACCGACCAGGGCCGCAATGGCGCGCTGGTCGACGGGGCCGCGCGGGTGGCGGTGCAGATCGACGGGAGCGGGAACATCGCCGGCACCAGCGTGCGCTTCGATGCCGGCCCCGGCGTCGCGGAGAACGCGGCCCTGTGCTTCGTCGCGCCCGTGAAGATGCTCACCTTCCCTCCCGCCGACGCCGGCGCCCGGGGCTTCGCGGTGGAGGCCCTCTGGGGGCGGGTCATGCCCGGCCAGTAGCCCCTACCCGCCGATCCACACGCCGGCTCGGTTCGCCAGGACGATCTCCTGCCGCAGCCTCGACTCCTTGCGGTCGAGCTCCGGGCCCGACTCGCCGCGACGGCGGCGGCTCTTGATGAACGCCACCTCGACCAGGGCGAGCTGCTTCTTGCGCCGCGCGCGGAAGGCGCCCCACCCGTCGGTGAACATGGACATCGCGTTGCGCCAGCCCAGCGTCACGTAGCTCGTGACCAGCTCGAGCTCGCGGGGGTGCAGCAGACCGCCCACCTCGCCCGAGAGCTCGCGGATGACGATGCGCCGGTCGCGCGCCACCAGCCAGCCGAGCAGGACGAAGAACAGGACGTCGATGCTCCAGTTCACGGCCTGCATCACGAAGAAGCCCTCGTCGCCGATCTGCAGGATGCCGTTGTGGAACCCGTGCATGCTCACCGCGACCAGGTACCCGCCCAGGGGCGCGGCCACCTTCACCAGCCGGCTCCGCGCCTCGACCGCGATGCCGAAGCCGAGGCCCGTCATGGCGGTGAAGGTGCAGTGCGTGAGGCCGTTGAGGACCGTGCGCACGAACCAGAGCCCCAGCAGACCCCCGAGGCCGTCGCTGGCGAAGGCGCTCGACACGTACTCCACGTCCTCGGTCAGCGTGAAGCCGAGCCCCACCACGCCCCCGTACACCGCGCCGTCGAGCGGACCGTCGAGCTCCTTCACCCCGAGCCAGCTGATGGTGGCGATCATGGCCACGCCCAGCCCCTTGAATGCCTCCTCGAAGATGGGTGCGGAGAACGTGGCCACCGTCGCCTGCACGCTCTCGCTCTCGGCGGGCAGGCCCGTCACGATGGACGTCAGGGTCTGCGCGAGGCCGTTCATCGTCCCGCCGCCCGCGGTCGCGACCAGCGCCCCGAAGAAGAACGCGCACAGCAGCAGCCACCACGGCTCGGGCTCGAAGCGGTCGCACCACCGGATGAAGACGACGTACAGGGCGACGAGCGGAGCGACCAGCACCAGGCCGAGGAGGACGCCGACGAGGATCATCAGGCAGACGCGCCTACCTTATAGCGTCTCGCTGCCTATGGAGTCGCGGGGAACGGCAGCGGCGGGGGCAGCGTGCTGGAGGCCGGGGCGAAGCCGGCGGCGATGGCGGGGAAGGTGGCCGTGGCCGACAGCGAGGTGTCGTCCTCCCCCACGTAGAGGAGCGAGCCGCCGCTCCACTCGAAGAAGGCGGGCGCGTTCTCGTGCAGGCTGACTGTGTAGACCGGGGCAGGCTGGCTCGAGAGCGGGCCGGCGTCGCCGTAGCGCCCCGCGAAGCCGATGGCGGAGGCGCGGCCCTTGGTCCCGGGCGGCTCGCCGTAGCCGGTGTAGAGCACGCGGACCTGCAGGCGCCCGTCGACCGTGGTGCGCGGCGCGACCACCGGGTCGTCCACCTGGCCCTCGTCGAACGGCGGCACCTCGCCGGGGCCGAGCGTCGCCGGGTCGACGGTGGGGCTGGGCGAGAGCACGGGGTTGCCGTCCACGCGGGTCCACGTCATCCCGTCGGCGCTGGTGGCCTCGCCGATGGCGACGCCCGCGCCGTAGAACATGTGCCACGAGCCGTCGGGGAACACGGCGACACTGGGCGCGTGCGGTGTCGTCGTCTCCCACGCGGAGCCCGGGTCGGGCGCGAGGACGGGGGCGCCGAGCCGCGTGAAGGTGAGGCCGTCGCTCGACTGCGCGAGGCCGATGCCGCCGGCCGCGGCGTAGTAGAGCCACGTCTGACCGTTCACCTGCAGGGCGCTCGGCCCCCCCAGGCTGCCCGTCGCCCCGCCCTCCCAGCTCGCCGAGGGCGCGAGCACGACCGGCGGGACGTGGGGCGGATGCGAGCTGTCGGCGTTGTCGGCGATGTCCCCGTAGAAGGAGCGCGCGTCGTCGGCGCGCGTGCGCACGATGACGACGGCGCCCCCGACGTGGGCCGTCGTGTACATCCACACCTCGGTGCTGTCCGGATCGCCGCCGACGCCGAGGACGCAGGGCTCGCCGTAGTCCGCGGTGGTGCTGGCGAAGACGTAGGGGACGACGGCGCTCGGCGTGAGCTCCCCGTCCTGCAGCGGCCGGAACGGCCCGGCGCCCGACGAGGGCAGCCCCTGGGGACCGGCGCTCGACGTGCCGAGCGTCGAGCACGCCGCGGAGAGCACGAGGAGGCAGGGCCCGGCGGCGCGCATCTCAGAACCCCACCGTCGCCGTGAAGCCCAGGTTCCAGATGTGGCCCCCCGCGGTGTAGTCGCCCACCAGGTCCGAGGCGTCGGCCTTCAGGGTGGTCTCCGTGGGCAGGACGCTCAGCTGGCCGTGCACGTCGAGCCGCACGTCCCCCGGCAGGACGGTCGCCGGGTGGATCAGGCGCACGCCGAGGCCCGCCGAGACGGCGTGGCGATCGCGGTCGACGTAGTTGGTCGAGCCGGTCTGGGCGCTGATGGGGCTCTTGTCGAACTCGTAGCCGCCGCGCACGAAGCCCTGCCACGTGCGGCGCGAGAGGGCGCGCCACTCGACGCCCACGTGCGGGACGACCTGGTTGTGGATCTCGATGGGCAAGACCACCGTGGGCGCCGGGGTGGTGGGCGGCGCGATGCCGGCGGGCCAGCCGCCCTGGGGCGGGGGGACGTTGAGCTGGGTGTTGATGCGCGTCACCGGCGGCACGTACGCCCCCCAGTTCACCCAGGTGAGGTCGAGGTTCGCGTGCACGGTCTCGCCGAGCTTCCACGACCCGCCCACCACCACCTGCTGCGGGAGGAACGAGTCGATGGTGTCCGTCTGCAGCCCGAGGGCCAGAGTGGTCAGGCTGCCCGAGCGCCCCAGACCGACCCCCGCGAGCACGTTGGCGGCGACGTTGAGGTCGAGCGAGAACTGCCCGCGGTACACGACCGCCAGCGCGAGGTCCTTCGACACCTCGATACGCGCGCCGAAGTCCGGGTAGGCCACCATCTTCAGGTCGGCGTTGACCTCGTGCCGGAGCGACGAGTCGGTGGGCGTGAGCAGATCGAGGTAGCCGCTGATGTCGAGGGTGGCCAGCGTGGCGGCCATGAAGGTGACCCCGCCGCCGAGCTGCAGCCAGGGGAAGGGGCTGATGGCGGCGTTGACGCCGAACCAGAGCCTCTGGTTGCGGTTGTCGTAGAGCTCCCAGCGGGGCTCGTCCTGCGCGAGGGCGCGGACGCGCGTGAGGCGGTCGTCGGGGATGTGGAAGCCGACGCCGATGGCGAAGGGCAGGTTGTAGACCTTGCCGGGGACGACGGCGCCGCCGACCATGCCCTTCACCGGGTCGACGTTGCTGTTCTTGCCGTTCATGTAGAGGAAGTGGTCCGCCCGGAAGTAGCCGACGCTGAGCTCGAACCCCTGCGCCTTCGCCAGGCCCGCGGGGTTGTAGTACCCGGCGCTGAAGTCGCTGACGTCCGCTGCCACCGCGCCGCCCATCGCCGTCTGCCGCGAGCCGAAGCCGAACGCGTCGAGCGGGTTCGCCCGGGCCCCCGAGCTCCAGAGGAGCGCGAGAGAGAGGGAGAAGGAGAAACCGCAGAGGCGCAGCGGGCGCGGAGGGAGAGCGGAGAGAGAGAAGGAAGACCTCTCTCCCCTCTGCGGCCTCCGCGCCTCTGCGGCTCTCTCCCTCTCCCTCATCAGAACCTCACTCCGGCGAGGAGGCCGTAGGCGAGGACGTTGCCCGAGAGCTTCGCGGGGCCGGGGTCGGGGGCGCACTGGCCGCCGGCGCACGTGCTCACGGTGGTCGGGGCCAGCACGTGGTACTGCGCCCAGACGTCCACGGTGAAGGGGCCGTAGTCGCCGAGGTCGACGCCGGCGCCCAGGGAGAACACGTAGCGCGTGGTGTCGAAGAAGCGCGTCGGTACGTCGACCAGGCCCTGCGTGGACTGGTTGTAGGCCTGCGACGACGGGAGCGAGCCGGGCACCGGCGTCGGCTCGAGGAAGAAGCCGGCCCGCGCGCGGACCGAGGTGTGGCGCGGCAGGGCGAAGACCTTCTCGGCGCCCGCCCGCGGCACGAGGGTGTCGGAGTAGGCGATGACCGGCGGCGTGAGCGCGGCGCAGTCCGTCCCCGCGGGGCAGAGGATGGTGGGCTCGAAGACCCCGGGGTAGGCGCTCCAGTGCTTCCAGGTGAACCCCGCCGCGAACGTCCAGCCGTCGCGCTGGTGCGCCACCTCGAGGGAGAGCTCCGAGGGATCGTACTGGGCCACGCCGGCGATGTTGAAGACCGGCAGGTTGAGGGTGGAGAGCTTGCTGGCGTCGACGTTCACCGCGAAGGTGGCCTCGAGCGTGCCGCGCCAGGTCGCGCCGATGCGCCAGCGGGGCGAGCCGTCCGGCGCGCGGTCGAAGGGCAGGTCGTAGGCCAGGCCGATGGTGGGCGCGTAGGTCGCGATGAGCTGGTCGTCGACGTTCGCGCCGACGTTGCCCGCGGTGTTGATGACGTCGATGGACCCGACGAGCTCGGCCAGCGCGGCGAAGCCCACCCCCGCCCGCAGCCCGTAGCCGAGGTCGACCCCGGTGCCGATGCGGATGGCCAGCGACTGCGCGCGGTCGGCCAGCAGCGGGAACTCGGGGGTCTCCGGGTAGAGGATGCTCCCGCGCAGCAGCGCGTCGGTCGGCGTGTAGAAGACCATGCCTACCGCCACGCGGTCCTTCAGCATGCCGCCGAAGGGAATGGGCACCTCGGCGCCGACCACGTAGGCGCGCGCGGGCAGGACCGAGACGCGCCCCGGCAGGCCGGTGCCGTCGGCGTGGAGGTTGAACACGGCGCCGGTGAGGCCCAGCGTGAGCACGTTGCGGTGGACGAGCGAGAGCAGCGCGGGGTTCGTGTACGCGGCGTCCGCGCCGGTCGACGACGCCGCCCCCGTGCCGCCCATGGCCGGCGAGCGCGGACCCCAGCCGAAGAGGTCCTCGGGCGATGCAGCGGCCGGGGAGGACCACGCGAGCGCGGCGGCCGCGACGGCCGCAGAGGCGATGCGGAGCGAGCGGGGGATGGCCGAGGATAAGAGCGCGCCGCGCGCGAACGCGAGGAGATTCGCCTTGACGCAGCCCGCCGCGCCGCCGCGACGCAGACCTACGCCCGGCCCGCCAGCTGCCCGCAGGCCGCGGCCACGTCCGAGCCCCCGCTGTAGCGCAGGTGGGCCCGCACGCCGTGGGCCTCCAGCGCCGCCACGAAGGTTGCCACGTCCCCGCGACCGAAGGGGTCGCTGCCCGCGACGTCGATGGCGTTGTACGGCACCACGCTCACCCGAGGCCTCACCCCGGTCCGCGCCTCGAACCGCTTCGACCGCTCGGCCAGCGCCCGCGCATCGTCGTCCGTGTCGTTGACGCCTGCCAGCGGCGTGAGGGCCCACATCGGGGCGAGGCCGGTGGTCCGCGCGTGCTCCTCGGCCGCGTCGAGCACCTCGTCGAGGGGGTTCGCCGCGTCGATGGGCATCAGCGAGCGGCGGACCTCGGGCCGCGCGCTCGCGATGGAGAGCCCGAGGCGGACCCTGGGCAGCTCGCGCGCGAGGCGCCGGATGGCGGCGGGCAGGCCCGAGGTGCAGACCGTCATCGCGCGGGCGTCGATGGCCATGGCCGAGGGCTCGCACAGCACGCGGATGGCCTCGATGACCCGGTCGACGTTGGCCAGCGGCTCGCCCATTCCCTGGAACACCACGCCGTGCACCCGGTCGCGGCTACCGGGCGCGAGCGTCGCCCGCACCATCCGCACCTGCTCCACGATCTCCCACGTCTCCAGGTTGCGCGAGAGCCCGAGGCGCCCGGTGGCGCAGAAGGCGCACGCGAGGGCGCACCCGGCCTGCGAGCTGACGCACGCGCTGAAGCGGCCCGCGCGCTCGAGCGGGATGCGCACCGCCTCGATGACGTGTCCGTCGTGGGTCGCGAGCGCGAGCTTCACGAACGGGTCCAGCGCGCTCCGCCGCACCGCGCGCAGCTCGAGCGCCGGCACGTGGCAGCGCGCCCGCACCCGGTCGAGCGCCACCCGCCGCACGCCCCGGGCCGCCTCGAGCGGCTCGCCCCTGTGCACCGCGGCCACCACCTTCCGCGCCTCGCCCGGCTCGAGCCCGCACGCCTGCGCGAGCGCGTCCGGCGTGAGGCCCTGCAGGGGTAACATGCTCCCGGCCGATACCACGCGCCGTGCTAACTTGCGAAGCGTGTTCGGCCTGAGCTTCGGCGAGCTGTGCGTGCTCCTCATCGTGGCCGTGGTGGTCCTCGGGCCCAAGGATCTGCCCCGCTACCTGCGCAAGGCCGGCCAGTTCGCCGGGAAGATGCGACGCCTCGCCTACGACATGCGGGAGAAGAGCGGGATCGACGAGCTGCTCCGCAGCGAGGGCATCGAGATGGACATCGCCGAGATCCGCCGCCTCGCCCGCGGCGAGATCGGCGCCATCACGAGCTCCATCCGCTCCGCCGGGGACCTGGTCAAGCCCGCGGGCGGGACCTCGACCTTCACCCCGGCAGGGGCCGGCGCGACCGGGGCGACCGTCCCCGCCTCCGCCTACGCCGCCACCCAGCTGCCCGAGCCTGCCCCCGTCGTCGTCGACCGCCAGCGCGAGTACCCCTGCGAGGGCGCCGACTCCTACGGCGCGCTGCCCGACACCGCCATCCTCGGCGACACCGTCCTGCCTGCCTCGCCGCTCGCGGAGGACGCGGTCTACACGCGAGGCCAGGCTGCATGACCGCCGCGGCCCCCGCTCCGTCCGCGCCCGAGCCCGCCGCCCCGGCGCCCGAGCGCGACGTGAAGATGACCATCTGGGAGCACCTCGACGAGCTCCGGAGTCGCCTCATCAAGGCCGCGGTGGGTGTGCTCGTGCTCACCATCGTGGCGTGGGTGTTCCGCGTGGACCTCCTGGCGTGGCTGGTCATCCCCTACCAGCGCACCTGGTTCCTCAAGTTCAACAAGCCGCTCGTCCTGCAGACGCTCGCGCCGGCCGACGCCTTCCTCGGCTACCTCGAGCTGTCGCTCACCGCGGGCGTGGTCGGGGCTGCGCCGGTCATCTTCTACCAGCTGTGGGCCTTCATCTCGCCCGGGCTCTACAAGAAGGAAAAGCGGCTCATCGTCCCCTTCGTCCTCTTCTCGACGACGCTGTTCCTCTCGGGCGTGGCCTTCGCGTACTTCGTCGCGTTCCCCTTCACCTTCAACTACTTCATGTCCCTGCTGGGGGACGTGCGGCCGGGGGTCGAGCTGACGCAGATCGTGACGCTCGAGTTCTTCCTCGATTTCGCGACGCGCTTCCTCCTGTCGTTCGGGGCGGTCTTCGAGCTGCCGATCCTCATCGCGTTCCTGGTGCTGGCCAACATCGTCACGCCCCGGCAGCTGCTCAAGTTCGGGCGCTGGGCCACGGTGCTCGCCTTCATCGTCGGGGCCATCGTCACGCCCGGACCGGAGGTCACCAGCCAGATCGCGGTCAGCTCGGCGCTCATCGCCCTCTACTTCCTGTCCATCCCCATCGCCTACCTGCTCAAGCCGCGCGCCAGGAAGGACGACAAGGCGACCGCCGAGGCTCCTCCGCCCACTTGAAAAGTCGGCGCGGGGACACAACAAGCTCGCTCACCCGGTCGAAGGGGGAAGTGAGCCGATGACCGAGCCCCTGCGCTTCACGCCTGACGATCCCCGCGTCCGCCGCCTCAACGCGCGCGACGTCCGCCAACCCCCGCGGGGCGAGTACGTCCTCTACTGGATGCACATGTTCCGCCGCGCCCGGGACAGCGCGGCGCTGGCCTACGCCCTCGAGCGGGCCAACGAGCTCGGCGTCCCCTGCCTGGTCTACGAGGGCCTGCGCCCCGACTACCCGCACGCCAGCGACCGGCTGCACGCGTTCGTGCTGGAGGGCGCGCGGGACACGGCGGCGGAGCTCGAGGCGCGCGGGGTGAAGCACGCGTTCTTCCTGCCTCGCACGCCGGACGAAGCGCGCGGCGTCGTGGGCAGGCTCGCGGCGCGGGCGTGCCTGGTGGTCTCCGACGACTTCCCGAGCTTCGTCGTCCCGGCCCACCACGCGGCCGCGGCGGCGCGGGCGCCCTGCGCCTACGTCGTGGTGGACGACTGCGCGGTCGTGCCGCTGGCGCTGCTCGGCAAGCAGGAGGTCGGCGCACGCACGCTCCGGCCCAAGCTGCTGCGGGCGCTCGACGCCTGGCTCCGCCCGCTGCACGAGCCGGAGCCGCGCGTCGCCCCGCCGCCGCGGCTCGAGCTGCCCTTCGACCCGGTCGATCTCGCCCGCGCCGACCTGGGGGCGCTCGCGGCGTCGTGCGCGATCGACCACGACGTGCCGCCGGTCGCGGAGAGCCCCGGCGGCACGCGCGAAGCCGAGCGGAGGCTGCAGCGGTTCGTGCGCGGGCCGCTGCGGACGTACGACACCGAGCGCAACGATCCGACCCGCGACGCGGGGAGCGGCCTGTCGCCGTACCTGCACTTCGGCATGGTGAGCGCGCGGCGCGTCGCGCTCGAGGCGCGCGCCTGGGGGCAGGGCCCGGCGCTCCAGGCCTTCCTCGAGCAGCTGCTCGTCCGGCGCGGGCTGGCCTTCAACTTCGCGCGCGCGCGCCCCGATCACGCGGACTACGCGGCCCTGCCGCCGTGGGCCCGGGCGACGCTCGCGGAGCACGCCGCCGATGCGCGCAGCAGCGACGTGTCGCTCGCGGAGCTCGAGCAGGGGCGCTCGCCGGATCCGCTCTGGAACGCGGCGATGGGCGAGCTGCGCGCGCGCGGCGTCATCCAGCCCTACGCGCGGATGCTCTGGGGCAAGCTGCCCATCGCCTGGATGAAGCGCCCGGAGCAGGCGCACGCCGCGCTGACGCACCTGAACGACCGCTGGGCGCTCGACGGGCGCGATCCCGACGGGTACGCGAACGTCTCCTGGTGCTTCGGCCTGCACGATCGCCCCTGGCCGTCGCACCCCATCTTCGGGTCCGTGCGGAAGATGACCAGCGCCAGCGCTCGCCGGAAGCTCGACTTCGAGGAGTACGTCGCGCGCTGGACGGAGGGCGGCTTCGCGCGCGGGGGTTAGCGCACGATCTCGATGTCGGCGCGCGCGTAGGGCGCGCCGGGGCTACCTCCGTACGCCTCCGAGAGCGGCAGGGTCATCTCGACGATGTACATGCCCGGCCCGAGCGGCCCCACCGGGACGGGCGGGGCGCGCTCGACGTCGCAGCACCCGCGCACGTGCGGCGGCGAGACCTTCCAGCGTCGCGGCTGCCAGGTCCCGCGCACCCGCGCGACGCCTCCCGGCGCGAGCGTGACGAAGGACGCAGGCGCAACCAGCGGAGCCTCCATGATCGGCGGCTGCGGGCAGTCGACGTGGGCGCACGACGCGGGCACCGGCGCGGTCGGCGGCTCGAGAGGCTCGATGGCCTCGGTGGGACCCTTGTCGGGGTCGCCCTCCAGGCGCACCGAGAAGCCGAGCGCCTGCGACTCGGAGAGCCGGAGCTTCAGCGGGACCTTGCGCACGTTCTTCAGGGTCACCGAGAGCTCCACCGGGGCGCCGAGACGGACCTTGTCGGGGAACGGGCCGACCACCACCTCGAGGTCGCCGACGTCGTCGTACTCCTTCGCGTCGGGCGGCGAGCAGGGAGGCAGGTGCACCGGGAGGTCCACCTGCAGCTGCGCGCAGCTCGCGGTCGGCGCCGCGGACTGGACCGGAGGCGCCGTCGAGGCGGCGGGAGGCTGCGCGGGCGGCGGCGCAGGCGCGGGCGGAGCAGGCGCCGGCAGCGCCGCAGGGGTGCCGCAGGCCGCGACGAGGACCAGCAGGAGCCCGAGCCGGCGCATGGTCTACCTATACCGGAGCTCCCGTGCTCGAAGGGCAGTCGTTCCCCGCGTACATGACCCCTCCGGCCGCGCGAGCCCGCCCTCCGGCTGCCCCGGCCCGACCCCTGCCTGCCGCGCCCGGAGCCCCGGCTGCCCCGGCCCGACCCCTGCCTGCCGCGCCCGGAGCCCCGGCTGCCCCGGCCGGCGCGGTCATGCGCGCGGGGAAGTCGTGCCCTCCGCGCACGAGGGCCTTCTCCGGGGGAGCCGTCCCGGTATCTTCGACGTCCCGTGCCCCGGCTCGCCCGATCCACCAAGAGGGACCGCGACCAAGGCGCGCTCCGCGGCATCCGCAAGCACCTCGCCGACCGCGAGCGCATCGTCTTCGCGCAGGTGCCCTACACGCCGGCCGAGCTCGAGGCCTTCTTCACGCAGCACCTCGCCGCCATGGACCGCGTCGACGCCCTGACCCGCGAGCGGAGCCAGGCGGTGGCCGAGGAGCGCGCGCTCGAGGCGCGGCTCGCGCCCGTGCACGCCAACCTGAAGCGCCTCGCGGCCTCGATCCTCGGCGAGTACAGCGAGCGGATGCGCGACTTCGGCATGGAGCCCGCGAAGGTCCCCACCATGACCCCGGAGACCAAGAAGCGCGCGAACGAGAAGCGCCAGGCCACGCGCCGCAAGCGCGGCGTCGGCGGGAAGAAGAAGCGGCGCTAGTCGGGCCCGAGGCACACGGTGCCGTTGCACGTGGTGGGGGAGACGCAGGCGGGGCTTCCGCAGTTCGGGAGGCAGGCCTGGTCCTCGCTGTCGTCGTAGACCGCGCACGTGTGCCCGGGCGGGCACTGCGGGCCGGCGTCGGCCGGGGCGCAGTTGAGCAGCTCGCAGAGGTTGGCGACGCAGGCGTAGGGCGACGTGTTGTCCGACGCGTTCACCGGACAGGTGTAGCCGGGCTGGTCGCACAGCGTGTCCTGGATGGCGACCTGCGCGGCCTCGGCGCAGACCTGGGCGAGCGCGCCGTTCTGGCCGGTGGGGAGCCAGGCGCACGCGAGCGGCGTCGGGCACGGGGAGCTGGCGGAGCAGGAGCGCAGGCACGCGCCGTCGACGAAGACGGGGTGGTCGCCGGTGCAGGTGTAGAGGTTCTGGGGCGCGCCGCCGCAGACGCCGTAGGTGCACAGGCCCGACTGGCAGTTGCCGTTGAAGCCGCCGCACACGCCGTCGAGGCCCAGAGCCTGTCCGTTCGAGCCGCCGACGGAGAAGCACCCCGCGTCCCCCTCGCAGGAGTACCCGTCGGGGCAGGTGCCGTCCTTCGCGCACGGGAACGATCCGACGCTCGAGAGGATGTCGCCGGTGGAGCACGCGACGCCGACCGCGGCGCCGGCGAGCGCCGCGAGGGCCCCGCCGAGCGCGACGAGGCCCGCCCTCAAAACACCCACATCGGCACGCCGATGCCCCCGAGGGCGGCGCCGCCCAGGATGAGCGAGATGCCGACGTTGTCGTCGGTCGCCGCGCTGGACGCGGCGGAGGTGATGTCGCCGCCCGTGGCGAAGCCGCCCTGGGCGATCAGCGACTTCTGGTGCGCCGCCTCGGCCAGCAGGAACACGCCCACGCCCGCCGCCACGATGCCCGCTCCGGTCGTGAGGATGCCGGCGAGCTTGTGGTCGCCGTGGGGCTCGGGGGCGGGCGCGGCGTCGGCGCCCTCGGTCACCGTGGCGGGCGCGGACGTCGCGGGCGGCGCGAGCGGCTCGAGGAACACCTGGAGCGGCGAGCGGCAGGCCGGGTCGGGATCGGTGGCGGTCGCGCTGGCGCAGCGTGCGGCGTCGCCGGCCTCGCGGAGGATCGCGCGGGTCTCGCTCCCGGACGCGCCGCCGCCCGCGGAGCCCACGCCGACCTGCGCGGACGCCGAGGTCTTGCCCCCGGCGACCAGCTTGAAGGCACCGACGCTCAGCGCGGTGACGACGTGGGTCGCCTTCGCGCACCCGGGGTCGGCCTGCGCCTCGGCGAGCTTCACCCCGGTGAGCTGCATCTGCCCGGCGACCGTGGTGATGACGTGCAGGCTCCCCGAGTTCTGCAGCTGGCCCGAGAGGGCGGCCGCGCCGAGGGGGAGCTTGGCGTAGAGCTCGTCCTCGTCGTGGATGTCGGTCGAGTCGGTGGAGAGCGTGGTGCGCTTCCACTCGTAGGCGCCGCGCAGCGAGCACGACTCGACGATGCGCAGCTCGCAGCCGGAGTAGGCGACGGCCACCGCGCCCCGCTGCAGCAGCGCCTCGAGGCGCGCCTTGTACGAGGCTGGCCACTCGGTCACCAGCGGCTCGTCGTGGCTGGCCGCGACGTGGCACCGGGCCAGCGGCGACGTGTCGTGGCCGCCGTTCGGCATCACCGCCTGCGCGGGCGCGCCGGCGCACCCGGCCATGGCGACCGGGACGGTGAGAAGCGCGAGCGAGCGGCGCGACCAGGGCATGGCGCGGCGGGCCCAGGGGGCTCAGTCCTGCGAGCTCGGCTCCACCGGCACCGGCAGGCGGCGCGCGTCGAGCCAGAGGCCGTCGAGATCGTAGAGCTGCCGCGCCTCGTCCTGGAACACGTGGACCACGACGTCGCCGTAGTCCATGAGCACCCAGGCCCCGTGAGGGAGCCCCTCGACCGCGACCGGGCGCTTGCCCTTGCGCTTGAGCGACTCCTCGATGCCCTGCGCCAGCGCCTGGGCGTGCCGGTCGCTGCGGCCGGTCATGATGACGAGGAAGTCCGCGTAGTCGACCTTGCCGGCCACATCGAGGATCTCGACGCCCACGGCCTTCTTGTCGAGGGCGGCCACGGCGATGGCCGTCGCGGTCTCGCGCGCCGAGTCGGTGGCCGCGCTCCACGCGCCGTCGCGATCCGGCTGGGGCGGCAGCTCGCCCGCGGGGCGCGCCTTGCGCACCGTGCGCCGGTGGTCGCCCACGCCGATGCGCGGCGTGGCCGGGCGCGGGGTCTTGTGGGCCGGCTTCGCCTTCGGCCTCCGGGGTCCGGGCTCGAGCACCTTCTCGTGCGAGCTCTTGATGCGCGGCCGGGCGCCCTCACCCGACCCCCTGGTCCCCCCGTGCTTCTTCGGCGTCAATCGCTTCTCCTCGGCGCGAGACTATCGCATCCCGCCGGCTGCGGCCTTCTCTCTTTGTCCCCCGGAGTCAGCTCCGCGTCTGCCCCTCGCCGTCGAGCACCCACTGGAAGGTGGTGAGCGCCTCGAGGCCCATCGCGCCGCGCCAGTGCAGCTTGCTCGTGGCGATGCCGATCTCCGCGCCCAGGCCGAGCTCCCCGCCGTCGTGGAAGCGCGTGCTGGCGTTGATCACCACGCACGCCGCGTCGATCTCGTGGCGCCAGCGCTCGGCGTGGGCCGGATCGCGCGTGCAGATGGCCTCGGTGTGGCGCGAGCCGTAGCGCTCGATGTGGTCGAGGGCGCCGTCCAGGCCGTCGACCACGCGGACCGCGAGGATGCGGTCGAGGTACTCGCGGCCCCAGTCGTCGTCGCCGGCGGCCTTCGCCTCGGGGACGAGCGCGCGGGTGCGCTCGCAGCCGCGCAGCTCGCAGCCGCCGTCGAGCAGGGCGCGGGCGATGGGCGGCAGGAGCCTCGCCGCGTCGGAGGCGTCGACCAGCAGGCACTCGAGGGCGTTGCAGACGCCCGGGCGCTGGAGCTTGCCGTTGACCGCGAGGCGCGCCGCGGTCTCCACGTCGGCCCCGCCGTCGACGTAGAGGTGGCAGACGCCCTGCGCGTGGGCGATGACGGGCACGCGCGCGTGCTCGCGGACGAAGCGGATGAGGCCCTCGCCGCCGCGCGGGATGACCAGGTCCACCGTCTCGGCCTGCTGCACGAGGATCTTGATGGCCTCGCGGTCGCCGGGGGGCAGCGCCAGCACGGCGTCGCGCGGGAGGCCGGCGTGCTCGAGGGCGTCGGCCACCACGGCGACGATGGCCGCGTTGGAGCGCGCCGCCTCGGAGCCGCCGCGCAGGACCGAGGCGTTGCCGGCCTTGAGGCAGAGCGCCGAGGCCTCGGCGGTGACGTTGGGGCGCGCCTCGTAGATGATGGCGATGACCCCGAGGGGGACGCGGACGCGGCGGATGCGCAGGCCGTCGGGGCGCGTGGCGTCGGAGAGGACGGCCCCGACGGGGTCCTCGAGCGAGGCGACCTGCTCGACGGCGGCGGCCATCTGCTCGACGCGGCGGGTGTCGAGGGCGAGGCGGTCGAGCAGCGCGCCCGAGGTGCCGCCCGCGCGGGCCTCCTCGACGTCGCGGGAGCTCGCCTGGAGGATCTCGGGCGCGCGCTCGCGCAGGCCCCGGGCGATGGCGCGGAGGGCGGAGTCCTTGGCGGGGCGGTCGCACCGGGCGAGGAGCCTCGAGGCGACGCGCGCGCGCCGGCAGAGCGAGGGGACGTCCTGCATCGTCCCCCTCTCCTAGCACGCCGCGATCAGTCCCCCGCGTCGTCGCCGGCAGAGCCGTCGGCCGCGGTGCCGCCGTCGGCCTGCCCGTCGGTCGAGCCGTCGCCCTCACCCGCGTCGGAGAAGCCCCCGTCGTGGCCGTGGTGGCCGCCGCCGTCGAAGCCCCCGCCGTCGAAGCCGCTGGCCCCGTCGGGACCCCCGCCGTCGGTCACGGGTCCTCCCCCGTCCTGCGCGCCGAGCGCCTGGATCCACGCGCGCACGACCGCGACGTCCGGCGTATCGACGATGAGCGAGCCGATGGGCGGCATCTGGATCGCCCCGCGCTCGTCCATCAGCTGGTAGAGGACGCTGTCCGCCGCGTCGCCCGGGACGATGCGCGGCTGACCGGCGACCGTCCCCGAGACGCAGGGCACGTTCAGCGTGGTCTTGAGAATGTCCCAGGTCGCGGGATCGGGCGGGCTCCCGTCGAGATCCGCGGCGTGCAGGCGCAGGAGCATCCCCGCGCCGTACCCGGCCGCCGTCGGGTTCGAGTTGTGGCAGGTCACGCCGCAGTTGACGTGGATCCAGCCGAGCGCGAGCGGGTCCAGGCCGGTGCCGTCGTCGCCGAATGCCAGGCTGACGCTGGTCGGCGGGGGCGTGACGAGCCCCTGGGCCGCAAGCTGGGCGAGGGTGAGGCCCTGCGCGCCCGGGAGCCCGAGGCTGACCTGCTCGAACCCGAGGATGCGGTCCTGCCGCCCGCGGTGGCACTCGTCGCAGTCGTCGTTGGTCGGGATGTTCCAGGTGCCGCCGTCGTTGCCGACCGGGACCGGCCCGCCGAAGTTGATGATGGCGTCCGAGTCGTCGCTGTTCCAGGCGTAGGTCGCGTAGACCCAGAAGGTGGGCGTCGTCTTCTGGAAGAAGCGCGTCTCGACCCGCTGACCGTTCACGCGGAACTCCTTGAACAGCTTCGTGCCGATTGGGAAGGTCCACTCGTCGGGGTTGCTGATGTCGATGGTCGTGCCAGAAGGCAGCTCGATCCACCGCGCCTTCTGGGCGCCGTCCGACCACAGCGGAGTGGACGGCGTGTAGGCGAGCGCATTGGGCGCGAGCTGCTTGGTGGCGATGTCGGCGTAGAGGCCGGTGCACGACAGGGTGGACGGCGGGGTGCCTGCGTCTGCGCAGGGGCCCGGCCCCGCCTCGACGATGGACTCCGACGTCGCGTCGAGCAGGGGGGCGGCGTCGGTCGACCCGTCGGGTACGCCCGCCACCGTCCCGCTGCTGTCGCATCCCATCACCAGCCCGGGCAGGGCCAGGACGAGCCACCACCCTCTCATGGCTACCGGTCGCGTGCTCACTCAGTCGCCGGTCGTCGCGTCCCCGGGACCGCCGCCGCCACCCTCGCCGCCGCCGTGACCACCGTCGTGGTGACCGCCGCCGCCGAAGTTCGAGGTGCCGTTCTGCGCCTCGGGCGTCAGCGACCGCAGGTAGCAGATGACGCCGGGGATCTGGTCCGGCTGGATGTCGGTCCACTGGTGGAACGAGTGCCACTCGTTGTAGGCCTGCTCGGTGCACGCCGCGCTGCCGTCGCAGGACGTGATGATGACGGTGGGGTCGAAGTAGCCGCCGTCCGGCACCACGCCGTTGAGGATGATGTTCTGCAGGTCGGTGTCGCTGAACCCGCCCGTCTGCTCCGGGGTGTGCGAGACGTCCTTGAAGGGGCCGTTGGTCGCGGTCGGGCCGTGGCAGTTGGTGCAGGCCGTGCCGCCGTCGACCTCGAAGAAGCTGCCGCCGTCGCTGGTGTGGAAGCCGCCGTCGCCGAAGCCGCCCTCGGGACGACCGCCCTCACCGAAGCCACCCTCGGGGCGACCTCCGTCGGGGGGACCAAGGTGGAGCGACACGCCGTCGTTGTACCGGGCGTTGCCGATGGTCCAGTCGTTCTCGGTGTTGGTCGTGATGTTGAGGGTCGCCGTGCCGCACGCGCCGCCGCTCTCGGTGGCGATGACGGTGACCTGGCCCTGGGCGTTGCCCGTCCCGGCGACGGTGATCATGACGCCGGGGACGTTGGTCCCGTTGACCGAGAACTGCTGCGCCTGGAGGTTGGCCTGCGTGGGGTCGGAGAGGCTCCACTGTGCGGAGTTCCCGTCCGACGTGACCGCCGGGATGGCGAAGGTCTGCGCCGTGCTCCCGGGGATGAAGGCCGAGTACATCGGAGCGAAGACGATCGGGATGGTGGGGTTCGAGCAGGAGCCCGGCTGGGTGCTGACGGTGTTGCCGTCACCGCCGGTGCTCGCGTCGTTGCCGAAGCCGTTGTCGCCCGAGCCGGAGCCCGAGCTCGAGCAAGCGGCGATGGCGCCGATGCCCGCGGACGTGCATGCGAGTGCTGCCAGAATGAGTCCCTTGCGCGTCAACCGTCCCATGTCTTTGCTGCTCCTCTCGGACGAAGAATCTGCGCACCTTAGCGTCGGGAATCGTGCTCGCCAAAGACGAAGATTTTTGCCGCGCCATCGAAGCCGGCCCTTCGAGCTCGCCGAGGTCCCGGTAAACACCGTGCCTGGGGCGTCCCCTGTACTTTTCGCGCCTCGCGGTGTGCCGGCGAAGAGACGGCACCGAGGTTCAAGATTGTCTTGTCAACACTTCTGCAGGGTGTTCCGGAGGTGGCGCGAGGCTCGGGCGAGTGCGGTATGCTGCTCGGCAATGCGCTCTCGGAGGCGGCTGTGCGCGTCGGCGCTCGTCGCGTGCATGGCCACCACGGCGATGGGCGTCTTCGCGCCACGGCCGGCGTGGGCGGACGAGACCAGCCCGGCCAACGTGGCCGCCGCCCGCAAGCACTTCGAGCGCGCCCGGGCCGACTACGCCCAGGGCGAGTACCGCGAGGCCATCAACGAGCTGGACGCGGCGCACACGCTGGACCCCAACGCGAAGGACCTGGTCTTCAACCTGGGCGTGGTGCACGAGAAGCTGGGCGACATCGACGACGCGCTGAGGTGGTTCCGCCTCTACACGACGATGAACCTGACCCCGGCCGAGCGCGACAGGGCGGACGCCTACGTCACGCGCCTGGAGGGCGCGAAGAAGGAGGTGGAGGACAAGCAGGCTGCGGCGGCTGCTGCTGCGGCCAGCGGCGCGCACACGCCCGTCCCGCCTCCTCCCGCGAAGACGACCTCCAGCGGTCCCCGGGTGCACACCATCCTCACCTACGGCGCCGCGGGGATCACCGTCGCGGCCCTCGGCTTCGGGACGGTCTTCGGCATCAAGGCCGAGAGCGACCGGCCGCCCACGCCGTACATCACGGGCCGCAACGGCACCTACGCCGATCTGGTGGACGGCCAGGCCAACGCCCACCGTGAGGCCGTGGTCGCCGACATCGGCTTCGGCGTCGCCATCGCGGGGGCGGCCGCCACGACGGCGCTCTTCTTCACGCTCCCCCGCTCCACGACGACGACGGGTTCAACTAGCGTCTCGGCAGCACCTCTGGCGGGCGGAGGAGCCTTCTTCGTGCAAGGATCCTTTTGATGGCTCGAGGTCACACGCGGCAGGGGGCCCTCGCCTCGGCGACGCTCGCGGCGGTGCTGTTCGCCGTCGTCGCGGCCGGGGGTGGCTGCGAGGTCGCCATCGGGAGCGACGTCCCCGACTTCGAGTGCGTCCAGGGTCCCGCCGTCTGCCCGGGCAACGAGGTGTGCGATCCCGTCTCGCACCAGTGCGTGGCTCCCTGCACGGTGACCGGGTGCAGCGCCGGCCTGACCTGCGACCCCGTCTCCAGCGCCTGCATCCCCGTCGAGGCCGGCGACGACGACTCGGGCCCGGGCGACAGCACGACCCCCGACACCGACGCTCCCATCACGCCCGACACCAGCACGCCGCCGCCCGACACCGGGTCGCCCGCCGAGACGGGGCCCTGCCGGGGCCTCACCTGCCCGTGCAGCGGCGCCGCGTCGTGCAACAGCGGCATCTGCGCCGACTCGGCCACCGTCCCGTCGTCGCTCTACGCCGCGGCGGGCAACCAGTCCTTCTGCTCCCAGCCGTGCTGCACTTCGGCCGACTGCGACGCCAACAGCGTGTGCTTCGCGACCGGCGGCGCCGGCTCGGTGGCGGGCAACTACTGCGTCAGCCCGACGTGGCTGAACCGGCTGACGGGCATCGGGACGGGCAACGGGGGCTCGAGCTGCTCGACCGGGCGCAACTGCCGCTCGGGGCTGTGCGCGAACAGCGTGTGCGTGGACACGTGCTGCACCACCAACGGCACGAACGAGCCCAACCAGTGCGCGACGGGCACCTCGTGCCGCTTCGACACGTTCCCGGGCGCGGCGAGCTTCGACAACGGGTACGTCGCCTGGTGCGGCCCGGCGGGCACGGGCCAGAACGGCAGCAGCTGCAGCCACGACACGGACTGCGCGAGCAACCTGTGCGGCGGCTTCGACGTCGGGTGCTCCAACGCCTGCCGGAACACGGCGGACTGCAGCGACGGGGAGTCGTGCACGTACGTCACGCCCACCGCCGAGAGCACGGCGGTGGTGGCCGCGTGCCTGACCGGCGCCGGCACCGAGTCCGAGGGCACCTCGTGCTCGAGCAACAACGACTGCAAGAGCCAGATGTGCAGCACCACCACGAACGAGTGCACCGATGTGTGCTTCGCCAACTCGGACTGCACCAAGTCCGGCTGGCGCTGCCGCCCGGAGGCCGAGACCCTGCAGGGCGGCGGCAAGTTCGAGGTCCTCGCCTGCGGCCCCTGAGACGCTAAGCTGCGACGGCCCTCATGGCCCGATACCGCGCTGTCTTCCGCTGCTTCGCCGGTTGTAGCGGCGAGTACCCCCTCACCCGGCCCATCTACCGCTGTCCGACGTGCGACGGCCTGCTCGAGGTGGCGCACGACGTCGCCGCGCTGCGCGACCGGAGCGCCGCGGCCTGGATGAAGCTCTTCGACGACCGCTGGATGCGCACGCAGTGGCCGTTCGGCTCCGGCGTCTGGGGCAAGCGCGAGTGGGTCGCCCCGGAGATGCCCGACGACTGCATCGTGTCCACCGGCGAGGGGGGCACGAACATGTTCTGGGCGGAGCGCCTGGGCCGGGAGATCGGGCTGCCGGACCTCTGGCTCAAGCTCTGCGGCAACTCGCACACCGGGAGCTTCAAGGACCTGGGCATGACGGTGCTGGTCAGCGTCGTCCGCCAGGCGATACGGGAGGGGGCGCTCTCGGCGCGGGTGCTCTGCTGCGCCAGCACCGGCGACACCAGCGCGTCGCTCGCGGCCTACGGGGCGGCGGCGGGCTTGCCGGTCGCGGTGCTCCTGCCGCGGGGCATGGTCTCGTCGGCGCAGCTGGTCCAGCCGCTCGCCCACGGGGCGCGGGTCTTCGCGCTCGAGACGGACTTCGACGGGTGCATGGCGGTGGTGAAGGAGCTCGCGCGGCGGGGGCTGGTCTACCTCGCGAACTCGATGAACCCGCTGCGCATCGAGGGGCAGAAGACGGTCTCGCTGGAGATCGTCCAGCAGTTCGACTGGGAGGCGCCGGACTGGGTCATCCTGCCGAGCGGCAACCTGGGGAACGCCGCCGCCCTCTACGCGGGCTTCAAGACCATGCTCGACCTCGGCCTCATCGCCAGGCTCCCGCGCCTGTGCGTGGCGCAGGCCGAGCGTGCGAACCCCATGTACCGCGCGTTCGCGGCGGGCAAGGACGTGGTGGAGCCCATCCAGGCGCAGAGCACCCTGGCCAGCGCCATCCAGATCGGCAACCCCGTGAGCGCCCCGCGCGCGCTGGCCGCCCTGCGGGCCATGAACGGCGTGGTGGAGCAGGCCAGCGAGCAGGAGCTGGCCGACGCCTGCGCGCGCGCGGACCGCACGGGGCTCTACACGTGCCCGCACACGGGGGTCGCGCTGGCGTGCCTCTTCAAGCTGCGCGAGCGCGAGCTCGTCCGGACGGGCGACCGGGTGGTGGTGGTCTCCACGGCGAACGGGCTCAAGTTCACAGAGTTCAAGCTCGCCTACCACGAGCGCCGGCTCGCGGGGCTCGACGCGAGCCTCGCGAACGCGCCGGTGGTCATGGAGCCGGACGTCGAGCGCGTGGCATCGGCCATCGCCGCCATGGGCGCGGCGTAGGCGCTCAGTCCTCGGCGTCGGGCTCGCTGGTGTCCGTCGCCGCGTCGCTGCCCCCCTCGGTGGCGGCCTCGCTCGCGCTGTCCGCGCCCGTCTCGGCGGCCGTGCTGGTGTCGGCCCCCGAGCCGGTGTCGGCTCCCGTGCTGCTGTCCGCGCCGGTGCCGGTGTCTGCGCCGGTGCCCGTGTCCGCACCGGTGCCCGTGTCGGCGCCCGTGCCGCTGTCGGGCTTGGTGCCGGTGTCGGCCCCGGTGCCGGTGTCGCCGCCCGTCTCGGCGGCGGAGTCCCCGGGGGCGCCCTCCGACGGTCCATCGCTCGCCGCGTCGCCGCCGCTGTCGGCCTGCGTGGAGGTGTCCGCGCCCGAGTCCGGGGTCGTGCTGTCCTGCTGCGGCGACTCGGAGTCTTCCTGGGTGGTCCCGTCGAGCCCGCCCTCTTCGGGGATCTTGCTGCGGTCGAAGTCGACGAGCAGCTCGCAGCCCGGCATCGTCGCCACGGCCACGCACGCGGCGGCCGCGGCCACCAAGCCCCACTTGATCGAGCGCTTCGTCTTCATCGCTGTCCTCGTCGTGTAAGCCATGAATGCCTCGGAACGCTCAGAAACGGAGGGTGAGGCCTGCGCCGCCGCCCGAGTGGGGCAGGACGATGGGCGTGGGCACGAGCCTGGGGCGGTTGCGCTTCGCGTCCGCCTCCGCCCTGGCCTCCCTCGTGACGGGCCGGGCCGAGGACGCAGCCGGCGGCTCGTCCCTCGTGAGGAACAGCACCGCGCTGGTCACGCCGAAGGTGAGCGCGACGCCGAACGACATGTCGCAGATGAGGGCGTGCGTGTCGCCGTTGTCCGCGGTGGACGTGGTCGGGTTCTTGTCGAACTGGCTCTTGTCGCTGAGCGCCATGATGCCGAACGCGGTGCCCACGCCCGCGGCGACGATGGCGAGGCCGCCGGTCACGTAGGCCGGCACCTTGCTCCTCGGCTCCTGGGGAGGCGGCGGCGGAGGCGGCGGCGGGGCCACGGCGACGGGCGCAGGGGGAGGCGGAGGAGGAGGTGGCGGCGGCGGCTCGAGGTCGAGGTTGGCCGAGACCGTCTGGTGCGAGGCGAAGGCGACGTCGATCTGCTTCTCGGTCGGCAGGCGCCCGGGCTCGGTCAGCCGGATGGTGTGGGGCCCCGGAGGCAGCTCGACGTCCATCGGCGTCGGGGAGACCTGCGGCCGCTCGTCCACCTTCACGGTGGCGCCCGGCGGGTTCGACTCCACGTGCACCTTGCCGGGGAGCGCCTTGATCTCACCGTCGCGCTTGCGGATCTCCTCGCCCTGCTGCGCCATCTTCTCGGGCACGTGGGCGAGGAAGCGGTCGTACCACTCCACCGCGACCTGGAAGTGCCCCAGCGCGTCCTCGCACAGGCCGATGTACCGCTCGGTCTGCGGCGCGGCCTTGATGTCGTTGGCGGCCTTGAAGTCGGCCTCGGCGCCGGCGTAGTCGCCCGCCTTGTACTTCTTGTCCCCGTCCGCGTAGTGCCGCTTGGCGGAGGCGAGCTCGGCCTTCGTGAGCGGAGCTGCGGGCTTGTCGGCCCAGGCGCACGGCACCTGCCCGAGCACGAGCGCGCCCGCCACGCAGCCAGCGAGGATCTTGCTCCCAAGTCCCATCGGTCGTCGTTTCAAGGCCCGGCCTCCTGTGACAGCAAGCACGCAGCCAGGATACTTGAGGGAGACGGCGGGAAGCCACATCCTTTCAGGGAGAGGCGTCGTCGGGCTCCACCAGTTCCACCAGGACTCCGCCGGTCGCCCGGGGGTGCACGAACGCCACCTTGTGCCCTCGGGCCCCCTTGCGCGGGGCCTCGTCGATCATCGGCACGCCCAGGCTGCGGAGCAGCGCGATGGCCTGCTCGATGCCCTCCACCTCGACGGCGATGTGGTGGAGCCCGGGCCCCCGCTTCTCGAGGAACTTCTCCAGCCCCTCGTTGCCTCGCGGCGAGATGAGCTCGACGCTGGCCTCGCTCTCCCCGAGCGGCAGCAGGATCGCCTCCGTCTTCTGGGACGCCACCACCTCGCGCTCCCGGGGCTGGAGGCCGAAGGCCGCACGCCACTTCGCCGTGGCCTCGTCGATGTCCGCGACGCACACGGCGACGTGGTCGAGCTTCTTGATCTTGAGCATGGCGCTGCTGTCTCTATCGTCGCGACAGCAGCGCCGCCACCTCGTGCGCCTCCTGACCCGCCAGCAGCAGCGTGGTCGCGGTCTTCCGCCGGCGAACCGAGAGCGTGACGTCCCCTGCCCTCACCCGCGCGGAGACGATGTCCTCCCGTCTTGCCGCCCAGATGCCCTCCGCGTCGAAGACCAGCGCCCGCCGGTCGGTGACGGCGTAGAACATCGTCTTCATCCCGCGCCACGCCCCGAGCGGGCCGTGGAAGAGCGGCAGGCCGAACGTCAACAGCGGCACGGCCGCGAGCGACAACCGCCCGGAGCACATGGCCACGAGAGCGACCACGAAGCCGTTGTAGAAGAGCGGGAGCCAGATCTCGGCCAGGGCACGCCCCACCAGGGCCTTCCGGCGCGGGCGCCCCGCCCACAACACCCGCTCGCCCGGGTCGAGCTCCAGCGCCAGCTCACCGGCGAGCGCCGGCGAGAGCGAGCACGCACCGAGCGCCGGTGCCCGGTAAGGTGCGTCTGCGAGGCCGCCCGAGACCATCCGCGTTCCTCTTGTCGTAGCAGGCGCCACGCGTCCCGGGGAACCCTCTGCGCCGGCCGAGCAACACGCCCACGTTATCGGATATAGTTCCCCGCCCAGTCCAGCACCGCCCGGAGGCTCCTCCCGATGACTTCAGCCAGCCGCCGTCTATCCCTTTCCCTCCAGCTCGCGCTCGCCGCGCTGACCCTCGGCGGAGCGACCGGCTGCGAAACCCTGTCGCCTCCGTTCAGCCAGATGAAGGGAGCGCAGATGACGGTGTACCGCCTCCAGAACTTCGTCCCGCCCGCGCCCCCCGCCTCGACCGGGGCCCTCGGCGGGATGCAGCTGCCGCCGCAGATCCAGCAGTGGATCTCCGCCGGCGCGTCGCTCATCCCGCCCGGGCTGCTCCCGCCTGGCCTGCTCCCCGGCACGACCCCGACCCCGGTCCAGTCCGACACGCCCCGCTTCCCGCCGGGACCGCAGGGCTTCCCCATCCTCGGCTACCAGCAGATCAGCGACCCCACGCTGGCCAACGAGATCCTCGACACCCTGGGGCACGCCGCCAACTACCAGCCGCCCACGCAGAGCTGCATGTACGGCGAGCTCGGGATCGCCATCGCCCAGGCCGGCAACCCGCAGCCGGCCGACTTCGTCGTGTCGCTCTCCTGCCAGCAGATCCAGAGCACCAACTTCCAGTGGCCCTACCAGAACACCGGCTTGACCGAGACGAGCGAGAAGCGGTTCGCGTCCATCATGCAGCGGGCGTTCGGCGGGCGCTGACGGACCGGGCGGGACAGGCAGGAAAGGCTAGAGACGGTTGCGCGCATGAGCGACCGCCCCCTCGTTGCCTACGACCCCAACCCGGTCCTGGCGTGGGTCTACAGCCGCTTCTTCGAGAGCATCGAGGTCGACGAGTCCTGGGCGCGCGCGGTGCGCGAGGCGGACGCGCGCGGGACCGTGGTCTACGTCCTGCGGAACCTCTCGTTCGTCGACTTCCTGGCGCTCGACTACCTGACCAAGCGCTACCATCTGCCCCAGATCCGCTTCGCCAACGATCTCGGGCTGTGGGTGCTCGAGCCGATGGGGCGGGGCTGGCTGAACGCGCTCCGGCGCCGCACACCCGAGGGGGACGCGGCGGACATCGAGCGGGCGGTCTCCTCCGGCGGCTCCGCGGCGCTGTTTCTCAAGCGGCCCAAGCACCTGCTCGAGGGGCGGGCGCGAGGCAAGATCGAGGGCGACCACCTCATCCGCGCGCTGCTCGACGTGCAGCGACGCGGGCCCAGGCGGCCCATCCTGCTGGTGCCGCAGGTGTTCGTCTGGTCCCGCAGCGCCGGGACGCGCGGGGCCAACGTGGCCGACGCGCTCTTCGGCTCGAGCGAGTGGCCGGGGCAGATGCGCTCCGCAGCGCAGTTCCTCGCCAACTGGCGCCACGCGACCCTGCGCGCCGGAGAGCCGGTCGACGTGGGCGAGTTCCTGGAGCGCGAGAGCGACGGCGCGGGCGACGACGTCCTCGTCCGCCGCCTGACCTACACGCTCCTGCGCCGCCTGGAGCGCGAGCGTCGCGCCATCGTCGGCCGCGCGAGGAAGCCCGCCGACCGCCTGCGCGAGGAGGTCGTGCGCAGCCCCAAGCTGCAGAAGGTCATCGCCGACATGGCGGGCGAGGGCGCCAAGGAGCGGGAGGTCATCACCTCCCGCGCCCTGGGGATGCTGCGGGAGATGGAAGCAGCGCTGGACATGAACGCCATCGCGGCCCTCGACCCGGTGTTCGAGCGCGGGACGTCGCGCATGTTCTCGGCCATCGAGGTGGACGCGGCGGGGGCGGACCGGCTGCGCGAGCACGCAAAGGAGGGCACCCTCGTCTTCCTGCCGTCGCACAAGTCGCACATGGACTATCTGGCGCTGGCCTGGGTGCTCTACCGGCACAAGCTGCCGCTCCCTCTCATCGCCGCCGGCGACAACCTGAACTTCTTCCCGGTCGGCCCCATCTTCCGGCGCGCGGGCGCCTTCTTCATCCGCCGCAGCTTCACGGGCGACCGGCTGTACGCGGCGGTGGTCGACGCGTACGTGCGGCGGTTGCTGAAGGAGGGCGCGGCGCTGGAGTTCTTCCTCGAGGGCGGGCGCTCGCGCACGGGCAAGCTCCTCTCGCCCAAGGTGGGGCTCCTGTCCATCGTGGTCGACGCCGCGCTGGGTGTCCCCACCCGCACGACGTGGTTCTGCCCGGTCAGCATCGGCTACGAGCGCTTCATCGAGGAGAAGGCCTTCGTGGCCGAGGTGTCCGGCGGCGAAAAGGAGAAGGAGGACGTCCGCGGCCTGGTCAAGGCCATCGACGTGATGGTGGGGCGCTACGGCCGCCTGAGCGTGCAGTTCGGGAAGGCCATGACGCTCGCGGACATCCTGCAGGAGATCGACCAGCGGGCCAGGCCGGAGGACCTCGCGGCGATGACGCCGGCGCGGCGGCGCGCCGTCATCACCCGGCTGGCCTGGCGGGTCATGCAGGAGATCAACACCGTGACCGCGGTCACTCCGGGCTCGCTGGTGGCGATGGCCCTGCTCGCCCACGAGCGGCGAGGCATTCCCCAGTTCGAGCTCTTCGCCGCCTGCGACCGCCTCTCGCGGGCCCTGCGTCGCGCCGGCGCGCGGTTCAGCCCTTCGCTCGGCTCGCCCGGGCACGAGAGGGGAGCCCTGCGCGAGGCGGTGGACATGTTCGCGCGCGCCGGGCACGTGGAGGCTCACCGCGTGGGCGGCGAGGTCGTGTACGTGGTGCCGCCCGAGGGGCGCATGTCGCTCGATCTGGCCAAGAACGTCATCCTGCACTTCTTCGTCGCCCGCGCCCTCATCGCCACCGCCCTGTTCGCGCAGCCAGGCACGCCCCTGCCCGCGGCCACCGTGCGCGAGCGCGTCCTCGCCCTGTCACGGCTCTTCAAGCACGAGTTCACCTTCCGGGCCGACGCCAAGTTCGAGACCATCTTCGACCAGGAGATCGCCGCCATGGAGAGCGACGGCGAGCTGGCGCGGATCGTCCTCAAGCCCAGCGAGGGCGCGGCGGGGCTGGTACCGAAGGGGGAGGACGGGCGTGCGCAGGTCAACCTCTACGCCCGCCTGATCGACAACTTCGTCGACGGCTATCGGGTTGCGGCGCGAGGTCTCGGAGCCCTGCTCAAGGGGCCGCTGGTCCTGAAGGACGTGGTCAAGCGGGCCATCCCCACGGGAGAGCGCATGTTCCTGGCCGGGGAGATCGCGCGGCGCGAGGCGGTCAATGCGCCGCTGCTCGAGAACGCCTACGCGAGCTTCGTCGACCAGGGCTACCTCTCGCGCACCACCGGCAAGCTCGCCCTGACCGAGAGCTACGCCACGGCGAGCGCGGTCGCGACGATCGAGGCGCGAATCGCCGCGATGGGGACGAGGGCGGCGACCGGTTAAAAGGAAGGAGCGCCGCCGGGCTCTCCCGGTCGGCGCTCCCTTGCGTCATTTCTGGAGCCGGGCCCGGCGAGGCGAGCCTCGTCAGGTCACGCTCACCACACCTCAGGAGGAGACGCGGACGTTCTCGGCCTGCAGACCCTTGGGGCCCTGCTTCACGTCGAACTCGACCTTCTGTCCCTCTTGCAGCGAGCGGAAACCCGTCGCCTGGATGGCGGACTGGTGGCAGAACACGTCTGCACCCCCGTCATCCTGCGTGATGAATCCGAAGCCCTTCGCGTCGTTGAACCACTTCACGGTGCCCTTGGCCATCTGACTGCTCTTCTCTTTCCTCGAGGGAGGCACTTTGCCGCCCTCCGCCCGCGCCCGGGGGCGCGAGACTTCGCACGCTTGGGTAGTAGAATATGGGCCCGAGCGCAACCTTGGTGGCTCGGGGCCCTGCTTTCTCCCCGCTACGGCCCCCCGGTCGTGGTGCGCGGACGCACCGGGATCTCGTAGATGAGGCGCGCCCCGCGCGTGTAGAAGACGTACGCCCAGGCCCACTGCAGGAAGACCAGCGTGCGGTTCCGGAACCCGACCAGGAACCACAGGTGAATGAGCGCCCACGCGAGCCACGCGAGCGCGCCCCCGAACTGCAGCCCCCTGAGGTCGGCGATGCCGGCGTTGCGCCCGATGGTGGCCATGCTGCCCTTGTCGACGTACCAGAACGGCTCGGGCGCCTGACCCGCGAGCTGCCGCAGGATGTTCTTCGCGGCGTGGCGGCCCATCTGCATGGCCGCCGGCGCGACCCCTGGGACGGCCTCGCCACGCCGGTCCTTCAGCGAGACCATGTCGCCGACGGCCTGGATCTCGGGGTGGCCCGGCACCGTGAGGTCCTGGTTGACCAGCGCCCGCCCGGCGCGGTCGACGGGGGCCCCCAGCTGCCTCGCGAGCGGGGAGGCCAGGTTGCCTGCGGCCCAGATGACGGTGTGCGCGGCGAGTCGCTCGCCGTCCAGCTCGACGTAGCGGTCCCCCACGCCGGTCACGCGGGTGTCGAGCATCACCTCGACGTGGAGCTTCTCCTCGAGCTGCCGCCGCGCGCTGCGCGAGAGCTTCTCGCCGTAAGCCGGGAGCACGCGGGACCCAGCCTCCACCAGGAGCACGCGCGTCATCTTCGGATCGATCTTGCGAAAGTCGGCCTTCAGGGTGTTGTGGGCGAGCTCGGCGATGGCGCCCGCCAGCTCGACGCCGGTGGGGCCGGCGCCGATGACGACGAAGGTCATGGCGCTTCGACGGCGCGGCTCGTCCTCGTACTTCTCGGCCTGCTCGAAGGCCGTGATCACGCGGCGGCGAACCTCGATCGCGTCGTTGAGGCTCTTGAGGCCCGGAGCGAAGGGCTCCCACTCCTCCCGGCCGAAGTAGGAGTGACGAGCACCGCCCGCGACGACCAGGTAGTCGTACCGGATGCGGCGCCCCGCGGTGACCACCTCCCGCGTCCCGGGGAGGATCTCCCTCACCTGCGACATCGACACGGTCGCGTTCTTCTGATCCCGGAGGATGCTGCGGATCGGCTTGGCGATGTCGGCGGGGGAGAGCTGGGACGTGGCCACCTGGTAGAGCAGCGGCTGGAACAGGTGGTGGTTCGTGCGGTCGAGCACGAGCACCCGGACCGGCGCGCGCTTCAGGGCGCGCGCGGCGCTCAGCCCGGCGAAGCCGCCGCCGATGATGACGACGAGCGGGTCACCGTCGGCTCCGTGGTCACCAGACATCCCCTGGGCTCCTTTGCCAGAGCATGGGGTCGGCGGCCCGTGGAGCCAAGAGCCTCGAGGTGCCCTAGGCTGCGTCGACATGAGCGACGAGTCGGCCCAGCTCCTGCGCGACATCAAGGCATTGCTCGAGAAGCAGGCGGAGATGCAGGCCGCCGCCCTGCGCCTGCAGAACGAGGCGCTCGAGGGGCAGCGCGAGGCGCGAGCGGCGCAGGCACACGCCATCGAGCTGTCGGCGGGCGCCGTGCGGAGGCAGAAGGGCGCCCTGGTGGTCGCCGCCGTGCTGGTGGTGTTCGTGCTGCTGCTGGGCCTCGCGTCGGTGGGGCTCTCGCTCCTGCGGTGAGCGCTGGCGCTTCAGTGCCCGTCCGCCAGGCCCCTCTGCAGATCGCTCGCCAGGAGGCGATGAAAGAGGTTCTCCCCCGCCTCGCGCCTCACCGACAGGCGACCCGCGCCGTAGGCCCGCGAGGAGAGCCCGCGCTGCACCGACTCGCAGATGGCGTGGTCCTCGCCCTGGATGCGCTCGCTCACGTCCATGCTCTTCGTGTTCCGCTCGCTCGCAGCCGGGCTCACGTCGTCGAAGTAGAAGTCGAAGACGACCCGGGTGCGGTCGACGCCCAGCGGCACGACGAGGTTGGTGTCGAGGTACCCCTCGTACCAGTTCATCATGAAGTTCGGGTAGAGCCAGTAGTAGAGCGCCTGCCCCGAGCGCACCGAGGCCGTCATCGCCTCGCCGCCCGCGGCGTCGATGGGACTCGACTGGAGGCAGAAGCGCTCGAAGTTCTCGATCGTGTAGTCCTTGAACGAGAGGATGCTGTTGAGGCCGCGGTGCAGGTACGGGATGTGGTACCCGCCGTCGAGGTAGTTATCGACGAACACCTTCCAGTTGCAGGCGAGTTCGTACTCGCGGCGCTCGACGAAGTGGAGCGCGCCCAGGCGCAGCGGGGCGATGCGCGCGGGCATGGCGCCGAGGTCGTGGGCGAGGGAGGGCGAGTCCGGATCGAGGCAGACGAAGACGAAGGACTCCCAGACCTCGACGCGGACGGGCACGAGGCCATTGCGCGCGCAGTCGAAGCCGCGGATGTCGCCCATCCCGGGCGTCGAGCGGAGCTCCCCGTCGAGGCCGTACGTCCAGCCGTGGTACGGACAGCGGAGGCGCTCGGCGCACCCCTCGGGCTCGGTCATGACCGCCGCGGCGTGGTGGCGACACACGTTGAAGAAGGCCCGGAGCACCCCGTCGCTCCCGCGCACGACGACCACGGGCTCGTCGCCGACGCGGGCGGTCACGTACTGGCCGGGCTGCGCGACCTGCGCCGCCCGGCCGACGACCTGCCACGTCCGCCCGAACACCGCGTGCTTCTCCAGGTCCCAGACGCGGAGATCCGTGTACCAGGAGCCCGGGATCGTGAACGCGTCGGCCAGGGGGAGCGTTGGGTCGAACTCGCCAAGCACGTCGGCGAGCGGACGGGGTGAACGAGGGGAGACGAGCCGGGCCATGCGTACCTCTCACTCGTAATCGGAGGGTGACCGGGGCCGCAAGCCGCCTCCCGGGCGCCCTGTCACGCGCTCAGCGGCCAGACCCGGCGGCGACGGCGCGCAGGGCCGCCACGTCGACGACGACGAGCTGCTTACCCTCCAGGCGCACGACCCCGCGCCTCGCGAGGGCCGCGAGGTTCCTGTTCACGCTCTCGCGCGTCGCTCCGATCATGGCGCCGAGCTCCCGCTGGGAGAGCTCCGTCCGCAGTCGTACGCCGTCGGTCACCGGCTCCCCGTCGTCGTCTGCGAGCTGGATGAGCTGCCGGGCGAGCCGGGCGGGCACGTCGACCACCTCGCGCGAGCCGATGGACTGCCGAAGGCGGCGCGCGAGGACCAGCAGCAGCTTGTACGACACCGTCGGCTCCTTCAGGAGCAGGGCGTGGAGCTTGCGTCGATCGATCTCGAGAAGCAGCGTGGGCGCGAGCGCGATCACGGTGGCCGAGCGCGCGCCGCCGTCGAGGATCGCGATCTCGCCGAAGACCTCCCCCTTGCGCAGCACCGCCACGACCGCCTCCGTGCCCGAGCCCGACGCCCTGACGACCTTCAGCCGGCCGTAGACGACGGCGAACGCCATCTCGGCGGGCTCCCCCTGGCGCACGACGACGTCGCGCGCGGCGAACAGCCTCGCGCGGGTCACGGCGACGACCGCGTCGAGCTCTGCCGGCGCCAGCTCCGAGAAGAGCGGGAGACGCCCGAGGAGCGCACGCCGATCGATCACGGGGAGCGCCATCTCATCCAGATCCTAATGCCGGCTTCCCCGCTGCGCTCGTCGCGGCGGTCACTCCACGCGCTGGATCTGCGGCGAACTGTAGCCTCGTGTGAACTGGGTCACATTCGGGCAGTCCCCCCGAGAGCTAGCTTGATCGTGAGAGAGCGAGCGAAGCAAATGACCGCAATTCATGTGTTGTTCTGGCTCGTCATTGGCCACTTCGTCGTGGACTACTGCCTGCAAGGCAGCACCGTCGCGGCGCAGAAGAGTCCCCTGCCCGGGGCCCGCAACGAGGCGCTCGCCAAGGCCGTCCCGTGGCCGTACTGGCTCACCGCGCACGCCCTGATGCACGGAGGCACGGTGATGCTCATCACGGGGAGCCTCGCGCTCGGGCTCCTGGAGACCGCAGTGCACTGGGTGACCGATCTCGCGAAGTGCTACCGGAAGATCGACATTCACATGGACCAGGCCATCCATCTCGGCTGCAAGGTGGCGTGGCTGGTCGTATGGCGCTCGGCTCTCGTCGGTTGAGGGTGTTTTTCTGCTCTCATCGGCGAACCCGAGATGGACCCTCGACCCGACATCCTCGTCGTCCTCACCGACCAGGAGCGCGCTCCGCCCCCGTACGAGGGCGAGCCGCTCCGACGCTGGCGCGAGGACGTGCTCACCGGTCGACGGTGGTTCGCCGAGCACGGCGTGAGCTTCGAGCGACACTACACGGGCTCGCTTGCCTGCGTTCCCAGCCGCCCCACCCTCCTCACCGGACACTACCCGGACGTGCACGGCGTCACGCAGACCGACGGCATGGCCAAGCAGCCTGATGATCCGCGCATGCGCTGGCTACGTCGCGGCGAGGTGCCCACACTCGGCCACTGGTTTCGCGCCGGCGGGTACGACGCGCACTACGACGGCAAGTGGCACGTGACCCACGCCGATCTCACCGATCCGGAGACGGGCGAGCGCCTGGCGACCAACACCACGACCGGCGTCGTGCTCCCGGAGGCCGTCCGGACCTACCTCGACGCAGATCCGCTGGGGCCGTTCGGCTTCTCGGGGTGGGTGGGGCCCGAACCGCACGGGGCGCGCACCGCCGACCTGGGGCTCGTCCGCGATCCGCTCATCGCCGCGCGCGTCGTGGCGTGGCTCGAGGAGCGCTATGCGCGCCGCAGGGCAGGCGACCTCGACGCACGCCGGCCCTTCCTGCTCGTCGCCAGCTTCGTCAATCCGCACGACATCTGCTTCTTCCCCGCGTGGGCGCTCCGCGGTCCCTTGCGCCGCGACCCGCGCGATCCTCCGCCTGTCCCGCCCGCGCCCACCGCGCACCAGGACCTTGCGACGCAGCCGGCGGCGCAGGCCGCCTACCGGGCCGCGTACCTCTCGGCGTACGGTCCGGCCTTCGCCGTCGAGCGCATCTACCGCTGGCGGGCGCAGGCCTACCGCGACCTCTACTACCGGCTGCACGCGGAGGTGGATGGCCCCATTGACCGCGTGCGGCGGGCGGTCACCGAGGGGGGCTCGGAGAGCGCGCTGCTCGTTCGCACCTCCGATCACGGTGAGCTGCTGGGCGCCCATGGTGGCCTCCACCAGAAGTGGTTCAACCTCTACGACGAGGCCACGCGCGTGCCGTTCAGCGTCGCCGGCGTGGGCGGCTGCGCGACGCGCAGGGCAACGCTCGCCGACACGCCGACGTCGCACGTGGATCTGCTGCCGACGCTGCTGGGCGCGGCCGGACTCGACCCGCGCGAGCTCGCGAGCACGCTCCGCCGCTCGTTCTCGGAGGTCCACCCGCTGCCCGGGCGGGACCTCATGCCCACCGTCCGCGGCGGCGAACCCCCGAGCCGGGGGCGCACGGTGTACCTGATGACCCGCGACGAGGTCCTCGAGGGCTCGGACCGCACGTCCTTGATGTGGCGGCGCCGCGGTGCCGATGGCCTCCCGCTGCCCGCACCCATCCGCACGCCCTCGCAGGTGGGTTCGAGCTTCGAGGGGCTCGTGTCGCGGGTCGAGGAGACTGAAGCCCGCGGCGGTGCCGGACATCTGTGGAAGCTGGTCCGCAGCTTCGACGACCCCGTCACCTGGAGCGAGCCGGGCGTGCGCCAGCTCGTGTCGAGCGGACCTGGCGGAAGAACCTTCCGCGAGCAGCCGTTGCCCGACGAGTGGGAGCTCTACGATCTCGACGCGGATCCCACCGAGGCACGCAACCGCGCGCGAGACGGCGCGAGCGCCGCCGTCCTCGAGCACCTGCGCCAGCAGCTGGGCGCGGAGCGCACCCGCTCCGTTCCCGCGCGCAACCGGCCGTGGCCATACGTCACCGAGCGAGCGCCCGATGGCTCGACCGTCGAGGTCCGGCGGACGAGGCTCGTGCCTGCCCGTCGCGAGCGCGTGTGGGCCACGCTCGCGGACTTCGGGGCCATCAGCGCGTGGGCGCCGAACGTGGACCGCTCGCGCCTGCTGGGCGACGGTGCGGTCGGCGTGGGCTGCGTGCGCGAGGTGAAGGTCGGGCCCATGAGGCTGAAGGAGCGGGTGGTGACCTGGACTCCACCCTCCGAGCTGGCCTACCGCATCGAGGGCTTGCCGCCGCTCGTCCGCTCGGTCGTCAACGCTTGGCGCCTCGAGCCGGCGGGCGACGGCACGCGGGTGAGCCTCACCACGAGGATCGAAGCCCGCCCCTGGCCGGGCGGGAGGCTGGCCGCAGCAGCGCTGAGCCGGCCGCTGGGCAAGGCCTCGGAGGAGCTGCTGGCAGGGCTGGTGCAGAGGCACCGGGGATGACGTTCTGCGGAACTTTCGGAGCCGCTCGCAGCGATAGCTCGAGAGGGAGCCCCATCGCTGCGAGGGGCAGCCGCTTTCACCGCGACCGAAGACGCCTCGAGTCGACCGGGTCGGCCTTCGATCGCATCGATTTCGTCATCGATCCGACTGGATGCGTCTTCGGTCTCTGCGAAGGACGCTCGGGTTCAAGAGAAAGCGTCGTTCGCTCGAGAGAATGTCGCTCCGGCTCGAGCAGAAGCGCCTTCGATCGAGACGGATGGCGCGTCTTCGCGAACGAAAGGCGCTGCCTGTCTTCGAGGGTCGACACATCCAAGGGATTTTGTGGCGTTCCGTTCGACGAAGCGACCGCCAGGTCGCTGCTTGCAGAGCAAGAGACGCTTGCTGCGGACGGAAAGCGGCTTCTCGTGATGTCGACGCCGCCGATGTCGAAGCGTCATTCGCGTGACATCAAGCCGCTTTTGTCGATGTCGACGCGCGGTCGACGTCGAGGAGGTCCTAGGGAGAAGTACTCATCGGGCACGGCACGCTGTAGTCCGCCGGGGCGGGGACGACCGCCGTCCCCGTCTTGAAGAAGCTCTGGAAGAAGCACCCGTACTGGTACTTCACGGCGTCGAGCTGCGAGTAGATGGCGTGCGGATCGTAAACCCCGTCGCCCTGGTACTGCACGACCACGCCGGTGCGCGCGGTGCCCGAGCCGGAGGTGACGTCGTTGCTCACGGGGTAGGCAACGAGCCCGTCGAGCCCCTCGAGCTTCAACGAGGCCTGCATCGACGTCCACTGCACGTTGCCCGTCTCCTTGTTGCCGTAGGACATCGCGCACGCGTTCTGCACGTCCGTGGGGAAGTACGAATCGCCCAGGCCGTGGGGTTCGTACACCGGCCGCACCGGGTGGTTGGGGAGCGGGTTACGTCCCAGGCGCGGCATGAAGACGATGGGGTCGACCGGCTCGAGGCCGAGCTGCACGACGTGCATCGCCGGGTGCATGTGCGAGAACTTCCCGCGCAGTCCGAGCAGCAGCCCGAGATCGCCCTCGATGTTGGGGAAGAACTGCGTCTCGAGGATGAAGTAGCTCCAGTACCCGCCGGACCCCGTGGGTACGACCGCCTTGATGCGAGGCTCGACCGCGCTGATCATGTTCGCATACATCGCCCCCATCGACTGGCCCTGCGCCAGCAACGGATCGGCGACGAAGTGGTACGTGGTCTCCCCGGTGGGCAGCGAGAGTCCGCTGCACGCCGAGACGATGCTCGGGTCGATGGTCAGTCGCTGGAGCGCGTCGAAGAACATGCGCTCCTCGATCACGCCCTGGCGGAAGATGTCGCGCGTCGCCGCGACGTTGTTGATGTTGAGGTACTCGGGCAGGTTGCTGTCCTGACCGGCCGGCCAGCGCTGCGGGTTCACGGGAAGCGCGCTCGCAGCCATGGCGAAGCCGAGGGGCGCCAGTACCCAGCCTGGTCCCTGCCCGGGCGTGTTGCAGCCCGTGACCCCGTTCCACGAGTCCAGCACGTGCTCCGCGGGCGCCGTGGGGCAGTCGTCGGTCGTCGTCTCGGGGCGCCACACCCCGCGGTCGGCGATGGCCTCGCTGACGCCGCCGGTCCCGTGGAAGTAGACGACCAGCGGAAACCCGCCGGCGGGCATCGGACTCTTGGGCAGCGTGATGGTGATGGGAACGGTCAGCTGCCCCTGCAGGATCGGCATCCCGTTCGCGTCGAAGGTGAAGAGGCCCCCCGTGTTGTACGGCGGCGCACCGACCTGGAACTGCGGGTAGGTGACCTGCGCCTGTAGCTCGCAGATGCGGTCGTTGCCGTCGAGCACGGTGGGATCGACGGTGACCTGGGTGATGTTGACCTGCGACGCGTAGGTGTTGAAGACCATCGTCGAGAGGTTGAACAGATCGGTCACCACGTCCCCGGTCGTGAACACCGTGGCAGCAGCCACCTGCGTCACGTCCACGCCCGCCGCCTTCAGCGCAGGGGGAACGACAACGTAGAGGCTGGCGACAGGATCACTGAGGTCGTTCGACGTGAGGGCCTGGTGGAGGGCCGGGGCGACCCCCAGCGGTGCGCCGTTGACGTCACTGGCCGAGGTCATCACCAAGTAGGCGTACTGGTGCTTCGGCTCCAGCACGATCCCTGGGCGCGGCCCGACCGCCAGGACGCCGTCAGGGACGTAGCTGTCTGCCGGAATGGTCTCGGCGATGGTCGGGAAGAGCTTACCTGGCGTGCTGGAGGTAGGGTCGACGTCGACGAGGAGGATGGGAGATGAGGGATCGGCGGCGATGACGTCCGTCGGGGAGCGGGCGGCCAGGTCGAGCGTGAAGTCGAACCAGGCCACGGGAAGGACCGGGTAGCCCTTCCGCTGCTGCGCAATCTGCAGGAGCCCGGCGAAGACCTGGCTCAGCGTGGGGTTGGCGATCCCGGAGAGGTCGGGCGTACCGTCCGCGGCCAGGCGAAGGTCGCTCGGCCAGGGAAAGTCGAAGAAGTGCGCGCTCGAGGTGAAATCCGCGCTGGCGTTGAAGAGGACGGTGGTCCCGGTCGGCCCCGGCGTTCCCTGGGACGATGAAGAGCACCCCACCGGCAGAGGCAACGTGAGTCCTACGAGCAAGGCCAGACGCTTCCAGGACATGCCTGCCACTCTACCCGACCCCCTCGCCCCACACGTTCCCCACCCCGTCTCCATCGCATCACCCGGGACACCGAGCCCCGACCGTCCCTCCTTATCGGTCCCTTCGGTCACACCCCCCAGTGAACCGCCGTGAACGCTCTCTTCTCCACGGAGTGAACCGAAGCGGACGGAGTCCAGCCCCGCTGGACGGAGTCCGCGCAGGTCCACGAAGGGGCGGCGAAGCCACGCCGGAGTGAACATCCAGGCTCCCTGCCTCGTCGGACGTTCACGGGCCGTCAGTCGATTTGCGCTGGTGCGCAAGCTGCAGGTAGCTTGGGAGAGTTTTCAGGCTTCTCGTTTCTCGGAGGAAGAACGATGCGTATCCGGCTTGTCGTAGGGTTTGCCCTCGCCGCCTTCGGGGCGTCGACGTTGGCTTGTTCCAGCTCTTCCAACCCGTACGCCGACGTGAGCGAGTACTGCTCGGCCTACGCAAAGGCCATCTGCCAGATCTCGTCGACGTGTCAGTTCGACCCCAGCGCGTGCGAGACCTACCAGACCGCGCAGTGCAACGAACAGGCGACCCAGGCGACCGCAGCGGGCACCCGGACGTACACCCCGGGCAACGTCTCCGCCTGCATCAACGCCCTGAACGCAGCCTACGGGAACAACGCGACCTCGGTCAGCGCCTCCGCCCTCACCAGCATCAACACGGTCTGTGCCCAGGTCTTCGTGGGCAGCGCCGGCGAGGGCGCATCGTGCACCAGCAACTTCGACTGCACGGTGAGCGGTGACATCTGCGCCTCCGCCCCCGGCATCTCCGGTCAGACCTGCGCCAAGCCGACGCCCAAGCAGCTCAACGACGTCTGCGCCGATCCTGGTGACCAGTGTCCCTCGGACGCCTACTGCGCTGCGCAGAACGGAACGTCGAAGTGCGTGCCTGCCCAGGCCGACGGCGCCACGTGCAGCGCGACCGAGCCCTGCGTCGGCACGGACTACTGCAATGCGAGCGGGATCTGCGCACCGCTCGCGCCCCAGGGCCAGCCCTGTACGACGACGGCGAACTGCTCGGAGGGTCTGATCTGTGACACGTACACCTCGTCCACCGTGGGCACGGCGTGCGTCACAGCCCTGACCTTTGCCCGTGGCTCGGTGGACTGCGAGGGAATCGAAGGGCTGTCGACCGGTGGAAGCAGCGGCGGAAGTAGCGGGAGCAGCAGCGGGAGTGGAAGTGGCGGTGGCGACGCCGGTGGGGGCGACAGCGGCGGCTCCAGCGACGGGGCCACTGGCGGTTGATCTCGCGGGTACGAACGCCACTCGCGGTGGCTTCCTTCGCCCTGAGCTTCGCGTCGGCGTGCGGTGGTGGGTCGAAGGAGACCACCGCCGAGCTGCCTGCAGGAGCTTCCTGCGCGGACCGAGCCGGGGCTGCGCCGCTTTGCAGGCATGCGGTCGAAGCGCAGTGCGGCTCGCGGCGGCACGACTGCGAGGCGGCCTGCGAGCCTGCGCTGGCTCCCGAGGCCGAGCGCCGTGGAGTTCTTCCCGAGCTGGAGGCCACTCGGTGCCGCCAAAGTTGCCGCCAGAGTGAACAGGCATGTGTCCGGTCGATGGTGCCGCGCTGCCCGGTGCCGTGTGATGCGAGCGAGAGCACCGCACCCTTCGACCGCGCGACGGCGGAACGCGACGTCCGGCGGGAGCTGGACGACCTGAACGATGCCGCGGCGCACGCCGACGAGGCGCGGTACCTCGCCCACTTCACGCGGGACGCAGTCTTCCTCGGCACCGACGCGACCGAGCGGTGGGACCTCGCGGCTCTCCAGGCCTACGCACACCCGCGCTTCTCCCAGGGGCACGGCTGGACGTTTCACGCGGAGCGGCGCGCGGTGGTGCTCGCCGACGATGGGCGCACGGCGTGGTTCGACGAGGACCTGCGCGGAGAGCGTCTGGGGCCTGCCCGGGGGAGCGGCGTGATGCAGTGGCAGCAGGGACGATGGCTGATCGCCCAGTACAACCTCGCGCTGACCATCCCCAACGAGCGCTTCGACGACGTCCGTACCCTGCTCGACTCCCGCCCCGCCGGCGACGTTCGGGCGCGCCACAAGCAGGCGTACCAGGCAGCCACGGAGGCCGTCGCGCGAGGGGACGTCCGCGCGGCCATCACGTTGCTCTCGCCTCTCGTCGCCGAGGCCAAGGCGCTGCCGGGTGAGGACCTCGAGTTCTGGCTCGACAACGAGCTCACCTGGCTCCGGTGGGCCGACGGCGACGCAGACGGCGCGCGCGGCGAGGTGGAGCACGCCAGGACGGCGCTGGACCACTCGCTGCTCCCGGCGGACGCGCTCCGCACGCTGCGGCTGCACGAGCGCTGGGACCGCGCGTACCTGGCGATGGACAGCGCACGACGGGCGCGGGGGGCCGAACGGGCCAGGGCGTTGACCGGGGCTGACCGAGCTCGCGCGGACTACGACGAGCTGGCGCGGGTGGCCGGCGATCACGATGGTGCGGCCGTGCTGGGCGCCTTCTTCGCGTGGGCGCGGGGCGAGGGTCGCGCCGCGGGTCTCGAGGCGCGGAAGGTGGACGTGACGCACGACGACGATCTTCAGGATCTCTACGTCCTCGCGCTCGCCCTCGATTCGGCCGGAGATCACGACGGTGCAGGGCAGCTCCGCGCGAGGATCTGTGCGGGGCGCGGCTACCTGATGAAGCCCATCATCGTCCGCGCACTCGAGGCGGACGGCCATCGCTGCTCGCCGTGAGGCACCGACCACGCGCGATTGGCCCCCGCCCCGTGCCCTCTGGTAAGGCTACGGCGTGTCGCGTGGTCGCCGCTGGATGCTCGTCGGAGTGCTCGCTGCGTGCGGGTGTGCGCGCGCCCCCTCCCCGCTCGTTCCGGCCTGGCATGGCTCGATCGGCTCGCCCAACCATGGCGTGCTGACGGGCGGCGCCCAGGTCGCGCGCGAGGCGGAGGGCCTGCGCTGGCTGCGCGGCAACGACCGGCACTGGGGCCTGCCGCGCTTCACCGAGGCCATCGAGCACGCCGCAGCGCGGGTCGCGCGCGAGCGACCAGGGGCGCGGCTGACGGTGGGCGATCTGTCCACGCCGACCGGGGGCGGGCCGCTGTCGCCGCACTTCTCCCACCGCTCGGGGCTCGACGCCGACCTCCTCTTCTACGTGACGACCCTCGCCGGCGCGCCGGTGGACAGCCCGGGCTTCATCCACGTCGGGGCCGACGGCCTGGCCGAGGACGAGGTCCACGACCGCTGGTTGCGCTTCGACGTCGAGCGGGAGTGGCTGCTGATAAGGGCGCTGCTCGACGATCCGCAGGCCCGCATCCAGTGGATGTTCGTGAGCGACGTGGTGCAGGCGATGCTGCTCGAATGGGCCGTCGCCAGGGGCGAGTCTCCCGAGCTCATCCGGCGGGCGCAGAGCGTGATGCTCCAGCCCAACCCGGGCGGTGTGCATGACGACCACATCCACGTGCGCACCGCCTGCACCCCCGAAGAGCGCGTCGCCGGCTGCGAGCCCATCGGACCGCGACGGCCCTGGCTCGCCGCTGAGCTGCCGCCGCTGCAGGACAGCGATCGTGACCTGGCGCTCGCGCTCCTGCAGCCCATCGAGGCCCCTTTCGCGCCCGTACCCCCGGGTGCCCGGACGACGTCGACCCCGTGACCAACCTGCTGGTCCACGGCGACGCCATCGCGCTCGCAGGGTACGTCGCGCCCGGGTCCGTTCAGCTGGCGTACCTCGATCCACCGTTCGGGGTGGGTGCGTCCTTCGGGGCCCGGTCCCGCGAGGGTGGCTCGCGTGCCCGCGGTCGCGTGGCGTACGGCGATCGGTGGCCGTCCATCGATGCCTACCTGGCCTGGCTCGAGCCCCGGCTCCGAGTGGTGCGCCAGTTCCTCGGCGCGGACGGCACCATGTGGCTGCATCTCGACCACCGCGCCGTGCACGAGGCCAAGCTCGTGTGCGACGGCCTCTTCGGACGCGACGCCTGCCTCGGCGAGATCGTGTGGTCGACCGGCAACGGCACGCGCGGCGCGCGGCGCGGTCCCGGAGTCACCCACCAGACGCTGCTGCTCTACGCCGGAGGCGCCGATTACGTCTGGAACGCGCGCGATCCGAGCCTGCGAGAGCCGTTCGCGGCGACGAGCCTCGCGATGCACTTCGGGGCGGTCGACGAGGCGGGCCGCCGCTACCGAGAGCGAATCATCGCGGGGCGTACCTACCGCTACTACGCCGACGAGGGGAGAGCGCTCGGCAGCGTGTGGACCGACTGCCCGGCCATGACTGCGAACACCCCCCTGCGCGCCGAGACCACGGGGTACCCGACGCAGAAGCCGCTGAAGCTGCTCGAGCGCATCGTGCGCGCCTCGAGCCGCGAGGGCGGTCTCCTGCTCGACCCGTTCTGCGGCTCGGGGACGAGCCTCATCGCTGCGACCCGCCTGGGACGGCGCTTCGTCGGCTGTGACGTGGGCGAACTCGCCATCGAAACGAGCGCGGACCGATTGCGTGCCGAGGGCGTTGCCTTCGAGCTGCGAGTAGACTCCGACGCGTGTCCGAAAGCAGCAACCATGCCGCCGAGGAGACGCTCCTCCCGCTCTTCCTGAAGCTCGCCGACCGCATGGTGCTGGTGGTCGGAGCGGGCCCTGTCGGAGAGGGGAAGATCGCGTCGCTGCTGGAGGCCGGCGCCCGCGTCCGCGTCGTCGCCCCCCAGGCCACCGAGCGCGTCCGGCAGCTCGCGGAGGCTGGACGGATCGCCTGGACGCCGCGCCCGTTCGAGGACGCGGACGCAGATGAGGCCTGGCTGGCATTCGCGGCCACGTCGGATGCAGATACGCAGCGCCAGGTCGCGGCGGCGATGAGCTCGCGACGTCGGTTCTGCGTCGCCGTGGACGATCCACCGAACGCGAGCGCCTACTCCGCTGGACTGGTGCGCAGGCCGCCTTTCACCATCGCCATCTCCTCGAACGGCGCCGCTCCCGCCCTGACGCGGCTCGTGCGCGAGGTGATCGAGCACGTGCTCCCGGGCCCCGCCTGGGTCGCGCACGCCCGGCGCCTGCGCGCGAAGTGGCTGGCAGAAGGGACGCCGATGGGCGACCGGTTCGCCGAGCTCGTGCGCGACGTGAAGAAAGGCGACTGACCGTCAGGGCGTCTGCGCGGAGAGCACCGTGCCCTGGGCGCCCACGGTGGTGTCGATCATCAGGTAGACCTGCATCTCCTCGGGCAGCGTGACCCCGGCGGTCGGCACGGTGACCGTGGCCAGCGTACCGTCGGCGTTCGTCGTGCGCGTCGTGCCGGTCCCGTAGGGGAGCGTGACGGGCAGACCGCTGCTCGGATCGACGACGAGCAGACCCACGAGGTGCTGCGCCACCTGCACGGCAGAACCGGACACGGTGGCCTCGATCCCGTCCGAGGTGGTAGCGAACGTGGCATTGCCCGCGGCCGGTGGCGCGGCCAGATCCGTTCGCTTTGCAACGTTTGCAGCCCCCTGGACCTCGATGACGTCCGTCTGCGGGTTGCACAGGCCGAGCTGCTCGAGGAACGCCCCGTAGAGCGGGATCTGCCCGCACACGGCGCTGCCCCCGAGCTCCGCCGTGCCCGCCGCCCCGCCGCCCGGCACGAAGCCCAGCGCCAGACGGAAGGACTGGAACGGGAGGGTGAAGTTCATGATCTGCACCTGCAGACCGCTGGCCGCGCTCATCGACGCGAGGTCGCTGGCGAGGGTGAACGCCATGGGAAACACCGCCTGCGTGGCGGGGTCGACCACCGAGGCGGCGCTGCCAGCGGGCAGCTTCGCGCCGACCATCCACGCCAGGCCCCGCGTGCCCTGCAGCTGCACCGTTCCCAGCAGGTAGTGCAGCTGGTCGAAGCCGATCTGGTTGTAGCTCGGCATCACCGTGGGGAGCGGGATGGACAGGCGCGAGATCTCGTAGGTAGCGGTCGGGTCCAGCGCGCCGCCGGAGGGTGCGGCGACGGTCGTCGCCATCTTCGCGTCCGCGCTGCCCCCGACCTGGCCGCCGCTCAGGGCGAGCCCCGAGCGCTGGAGGTTGGTGAGGTAGTTGGCCTGCACCTCGATGGATAGCGGCCCCGGCGCGAACGCGACGGTGGGGGTGATGGTGATGAACTTGCCGTCGCCCGAGACGTCGACCGCGACGTCCGAGGGCGGATCGAGCGTGACTTTCACGGACGTCGAATCCAGGATGGCGAGCTGCTGCGCCCCTTGCTGGCGCACGGCCAGGAGCAGGATGATGGGCGCGTTGCCCGGTATGCTCGCCGGCGCGCTGGACAGCGTGTTGCCGAAGGAGTTCATCCAGGTCAGGGATGCTCCATCCGGAAGGGTCGGGATGGAGGTGACGCACCGCGCGTCGCCCGAGTTCTCCGGGCGGAGGCACCAGTCGTAAGGGACGCTGAACATCTCCCCGCTCTCGCCGCCGATGTACACGGCGGTCTCTCCCAGCGCGGGCGACGAGTTGAGGTTGTTGCGTACGTCGTCGATGAGCTGCATCGCAAACCGCAGCGAGCCGTCCGGGTTGAGGACGTAGAGGTTGCCGTCGCCGCCGCCGACGTAGACGTGCCCGTCAGCATCCACCGCGGGCGACGAGCGAATGGGGCTGCCGGTGTCGAACGACCAGCGCAGGGTGCCGCCGTCGGGTGAGACCGCGTAGATGGTGCCGTCGGCCGAGGGCTGGATGATGGTGCCGTCCGGCAGCTGCGCGGGGCTCGAGTAGATGTGGTCCCGCGTCGCGAGCTCCCAGTTGATCGAGCCGTCGACCACGGCGTAGGCCCGGGCATAGCCGTCGAAGCCGCCCACGATGATCTGGCCGGTCATCAGCAGCGGGCTGGCCGCGACGGTGCCCAGGGAAACGACCGACCAGTTGGTGGAGCCGTCGGGTCCGATCGAGAAAGTGTTCTTCCCGAGGATGGGGAGCAGGTTGTTGTTGCCGACGTAGAGGGAGCCCCCCCGCACGTCGACCGCAGGCAGTGACCACGTCTGGTCCGGCATCTTGTACGACCAGTCGACGGTGCCCGCGTTCCGATCGATGGCATAGACGAGGAAGTTGTCGTTCGGCACGTACAGCGTGCCGTCCAGCGCCATGGCGACGTTGCCCTCGAACCAGTTGATGTAGCCCCCGGTCGTCTGAGGGGAGTCCGCCGCCAGCGTCCAGATGACCTGTCCGCTCTGCGCATCGACTGCCCGCAGCATGCCGTCGCCCGAGCCGAAGTAGACGCGGCCCTGGTCGTCGAGCAGGCCTGCCGAGTCGATGATCTCGCCCGTGGCAACCTGCCAGCGCGTCGAGCCATCGGGGTTGAGCGCGTAGAAGCTCTGGTCGGCCGAGCCGAAGTACACGGTGCCGTCCGCGGCGACCACCGGCGAGCTGAAGATGCCGGCGCCGGTGGCGAACTTCCACTGAGCCCCTCCTTGCGTGGAGGCGTGGACCGTACCGAGCGCGGTCTGGGCCGCGTTCCCGCGAAACTTCGGCCAGGGACTGCCTGGTGCGAAGGGAACGGAGGGGCCCGACGCAGCCGGGGATGACGAGCAGCCCGCGACGATCAGCGCGAGGACTAGGGACCTATGGAGGCGGGACTGCATGGCCGACTATCAACCACGTGTTGGCTCGATGCGTTACTCGATTCTGGCAGATCCGCCGCAAGCGTGAAATCGAGGGGGTTTCCGAGGTGCTGCATGGGGGAGCTCGATTTCGTGCTTGGATTGGATCGTGCCCCGAAGGCCACGCACCACCCCGCGCAGGGCCCCACGCCAGCGGCGAGCGGAGACGACGGTGGGGGTCCTCCTCGACGCTACCGAGCTCGTCCTCGCCGGGCGGGGTTTCGCTGCGACCACCACCAATCGCATCGCCGATGCGGCTGGTGTGAGCATCGGCACGCTCTACCACTACTTCCCCAGCAAGGAATCTCTCATCGAGGCCGTCGTCCATCGCATGTGGGCGCGCGAGCTCGCCGTGCTCGCCGCTCACCGAACCGCCCTCGCCGAGGGCCCGCTCGACGTCGCCGTACGCGCCATGGTGCGCGATCTCGTGGGCGTCATGGCTAGGCGGCGGGAGCTCTATCGCCGGTGGTACGCCGAAGCGTCGCACCTCGGCCGGCTCGACGAAGGCCTGGAGATGACCGCGCAGGCCGTCGCGGCCGTGCACGCAGCGCTCGTCCGGCGCGCCTCGGAGCTCCGTCCGCGCAACCTGGCCTTCGCAGCGGACCTGGTGGTGAAGATGGCGCTCGCCATGATCCGGACGGGCGCGCGCGACTACGCGCGCGAGATCCGCTCGGGCGAGCTGGCCACGGAGCTGTCGGACATGATCCTGCGCTATCTGCAGGGTGCCTCGTAGCGCTCGTCCTGCTCCGCGACGCGGCTCACCGGGCTGAGCACGCGACGCGACACCACCTCCCCTACGATGAGTAGCGCCGGCGCCTGAAGCCCGGCGGCACGCACGCGCTGGTCGATGTCCGCGAGCGTGCCCACCACCACGCGCTGCTCGGGCAAGGTCGCAGAGGAAACGACGGCTGCGGGCGTCGCAGCGGCGCGGCCCTCGGCGACGAGCGCGGTGCAAGTTGTCTCGAGACGCCCCAGGCCCATGTAGAAGACCAGCGTTCCGCCCCCTGCCGCGCTGGCGACCGCGACGGCGGAGACGGTGTCCCCGGAGGCCGCATGCGCGGTCGCGAGCGTCACGCTCGACGCGCACTCGCGGTGCGTCAGGGGAATGCCGGCGCTGGCGGCCGCGCCCAGGGCCGCGCTCACACCGGGCACGACCTCGAAGGGGACCCGGGCGACCTCCAGCTCCTCCGCCTCCTCGCCCCCCCGCCCGAAGACGAAGGGGTCCCCCCCCTTGAGACGCACGACTTCGTGCCCTTCGAGGGCGCGCACCACGATCAGCGGGTGGATGCGCGCCTCGTGGTGACGACACCCCCCGGCCCGGCGGCCCACCGGGATGCGCTCGGCGTCCGAAGGCGCGAGGGCGAGCACTGTGGGGGAGACGAGCTCGTCGAAGGCCACGATGCGGGCCTGCGTGACGAGGCGGTGTGCACGGACGGTCAGCAGCTCGGGATCGCCCGGGCCTGCACCCACCAGCCACACCTTCCCGCGCCGGATGGTCCGCACGCCGTCTCGCTGCTCCATCACCGTCGCACCTCCTTCCTGCTGGCTCTTCATGCCCCCTCCACTCCCCAGCGACGCGCAATAGCCCGGTCTGCGCGCGCGAACAGAAGGAGCTCGCTCGCCCGGCCCACGGCCACGATCACGACGACCACCGCCAGCACCAGCGCGGTGTCCCCGAGGTCTCGACCCGTCTCCAGCAGCTGCCCCAGGCCGCCGGAGACGAATAGGAGCTCGCCTGCCATCAGCGAGCGAAGGGCGAAGGTCCAGCCGATCTTGGCGCCCCCGAGGATGCCCGGGAGCGCCGCAGGCAAGGTCACCGCCAGCATCAGCCGCGGACCGTGCGCTCCCATGGTGCGCGCGGCACGCTCGATCGACGGCGGCACGTGCTTCACGGCGTTCTCGGTGGCCACGGCGATGGGCAGCGCCGCGCCCAGCACGACGACGAGCTGGATGGCGATCTCGCTCAACCCGAACCAGAGGATGGCTAGCGGGAGCCAGCAGATGGAGGGCACGGAGCTCAGCCCCAGGACCACCGGGCCGATTGTCTGCTTGACGAGCCGCGAGCGCGCCAGCGCCGTGCCGAGCGGCACGCCCAGCGTCAGCGCCACGCCGTAGCCGATCACCAGCCGAACGACGCTCGTCAGGAGCGCTCGCACGAGCGTGCCGTCGCGTATGCCGGTCAGCAGGGCACGTGCGACATCGGCCGGTCCGGGGGCGAGGGGAGAGCGCACCAGCTCAGATGCCACCGCCCATATCCCAGCGAGGATCGTCACCGCGGCCAGTCCTCGGAGCCACCCACGCATCATCCGCCTCCTCACGCGCAACCTTCTCCACCTCGTGGGCAATGCGGCGGGCAATCCCCGCCACCAGCACGCCCACATTTTCGTCGGTCGCCGCCCTCGGTCTTGGCAGATCGATGGTCTGCTCGTGCAGGATGCGCCCCGGTCGCGTCGCCATCAGCACGACGCGGTCCGCGAGCCGCACAGCCTCCCATACGTTGTGGGTGACGAAGAGGACCGTCTTGCCGGTGGCGCTCCAGATCCGCTCCAGCTCGCCCTGGAGGATCTCTCGGGTCTGCGAGTCGAGCGCAGCGAAGGGCTCGTCCATGAGCAGGACACACGGATCAGCGGCGAGTGCGCGCGCGATGGCCCCTCGCTGGCGCATGCCGCCCGACAGCTCGTGAGGATAGCAGCCGCGAAAGCGCCAGAGGTGCACCAGCCGCAGCAGCTCTTCGCTTCGCGCTGCGCGTACCGCGCGCTCGACTCCCTGCAGCTTCAGTGGGAACTCGATGTTGTCGCGCAGCCGGAGCCAAGGGAAGAGCGCCGCGTCCTGAAAGACGACGGCCCGATCGGGTCCAGGACCGGAGACGGGTCTCTCCCCCTCGAGCACCCTCCCGGAGGTGGGCGGCGCCAGTCCCGCCACGAGGTTGAGTATCGTGGATTTGCCGCTGCCCGATGGGCCGAGCAGGCAGACGAACTCGCCGGCCGCGACCCGCAGCGATGTGCTGCGGAGGATCTCGACCTCGGATCCCTCCGGCCCCACGCGGAGGCCCACGTCGTCCAGCTCGATCGAAGCGCCCTTGCGTGGTGTCGCCACGACCCTCGCTGGCGCCTCCGGGGTGACGGCACGAGCTCCCTGCCACCCCTTGGTCGACGCGATCACGCCGTCGTTATAACGAATGACGCGTCTTGCGTCAAACCGGCACGTCGGTCAGCGTTCGTAGACGATCACGTTGTGGTACCGCGCCTCGCTACCGCCAGGGTTCTCGTACGAATGAAGGCGGTCGGCGGGGAAGGCGATGGCGTCTCCTGGGCTCAGGTCGTGGGCCTCGTCCCCCACGTGCATTCGGCAGACGCCGCTGAGGACGACCAGCACCTCCCGCGTGCCCGGGGAGTGGGGGTCGGAGGCGTGGACCGACCGAGCCGACAGCCGGAGTTCGTAGAGCTCCACGAGGGGTGAGGCGCCGGCCGGGCTGAGCGGACGGCTCTCGAACTTCCCATCCGCCGACCGCAGCAGCTGCGAGTCCGCCCTGCGGAGTACGACGACCCCGGAACGTGGTGCGCCGATGAGCTCGGCGATGGGAACGCCGAGGCCCACCGCAATCTTCCACAGCACTCCCACCGTGGGGTTGCTCTTGCAGGTCTCGATCTGGGAGAGCGCGGCCCGGCTCACCCCCGAAGACCGCGCCAGATCGTCGAGAGACATCCCACGGGCCTTGCGGCGCTGGCGGAGGTTTTCCGCGACGCGGCGGCCGAGATCCGCGGCGCCGACCTCGTCGCCGGGGCCTGCGTTGGGGCGATTCAGCTTGCGGGTTGCCAACGGGTCCTCCATTGTTGTGGACACATGGTCTACATTACCAGCGACGATTCACCTGCCGGAGACGAGACCTCTCGGGCCGGCACGCTACCACGTGACCGGGGGAGGGAGGTCGGGCAGTCATGACCGAGCAGGTGTTTCTGCCGAAGTTCTCCGACCCTCGAGACATCGACGACTTCGTCGAGAAGCTGCGCGCCTTCGAGAGCGCGGAGATCACGGCCGACCAGTTCCGGGCCTTCCGCCTTCTGCGTGGCGTCTACGGCCAGCGCCAGCCCGACCTGCAGATGTTCCGCATCAAGATCCCCATGGGCCTGCTGGGACCCGAGCAGCTGCTGGCCGTCGCCGACGTGGCGGATCGCCACTCCCGGGGCTTCGGCCACGTGACGACGCGCCAGAACATCCAGCTGCACTTCATGCAGATGTCGGACATGGAGACGGTGATGCGCTGCCTCGACCAGGTGGGGCTCACGACCCGCGAGGCCTGCGGCAACTCGGTGCGCAACGTGACGGCTTGCGAGCTCGCCGAGGTCTGCCCCGACGCTCCCTTTGACGTCACTCCGTACGCGGAGGCCGTGGTCCGCCACTTCCTGCGACATCCCCTCTCCAGCTCCCTGCCGCGGAAGTTCAAGATCGCCTTCAGCGGCTGCAGCACGGACTGCGCCTTCGGTGCCATCCACGACCTCGGGTTCGTGGCCTCGGTGCGCGAAGGACAGCGCGGCTTCAAGGTGTACGCGGCGGGGGGGCTCTCCACGACTCCCCAGGCCGCCGTCACGCTGCACGAGTTCGTGCCTGCTGCGTCCATCGGCCGCGTGGGCGAAGCCGTCGTGCGGCTCTTTCACGCGCTCGGAAACCGCGAGAACAAGCACCGCGCGAGGCTCAAGTACGTGCTGCGCAAGCTGGGCGAGGAGTCGTTCCGCGCGAGGTACGCAGAGCTGAAGGCGCAGGTGGACGCGGAGGCAGCCGCCGAGCTCAGGCTCCCCGACAACCCGAAGAACCGGCCCGCGCCGGTTGTCGAGCGCAGCGAAGGGCCGCTCCCCGACGGCTATCTCCGGTGGCGGAGTACGTGCGTGGTCGATCAACGGCAGGACGGCTTCGCGGCGGTCTACATCCGGCTCTTCCTGGGGGACATCACCAGCGGTCAGCTCCGCGCGCTCGCCGGGATCCTCCCTCGCTTCGGGGACGGAACCGTGCGGCTGACGATCGACCAGAACGCGCTGGTGCCCTGGGTCGACCGTCGCTCCCTCCCTGCCCTCTTCCTGGCGCTCCGCGACGCCGGTCTCGCGCGGAGCGACGTCCACACTGCCGGCGACGTGACCTCCTGCCCCGGCGCCGAGTCCTGCAACCTCGCCGTGACCGCCTCACGCAACGTGGCGAAGGCCATCAGCGAGCGCCTGGAGCGCCCGGACGTCTCGGGCGCAGCTGGCCTGTCCGATACGACCATCAAGATCAGCGGGTGCCCCAACTCGTGCGGCCAGCACCATGTGGCCGACATCGGGTGGCACGGGGCTGCCAAGATGGTGAACGGGACCGCGTATCCGATGTACCAGCTGCACCTCGGAGGCGGCGTGGACCAGGGGGGCGCGAGGTTCGGGCGCCAGGTCGTCAAGGTGGTCGCGCGACGCGTCCCAGAGGCGGTGGCGCTGCTGCTCAAGCTCTACGACGCGGAGCGGACCGACGGGGAGACGACCGCGGACTTCTACCGCCGGGTCGACCCGAAGCGCGTGATCGCCGCCCTGGGGGATCTGGCGGTGGGCACTCCGGGCGCGGGGGAGGAGACCGATGTAGGCGAGGCGACCGGCTTTCACGTGGCCATCGGCGCGGGAGAGTGCGCGGCGTGACCGAGCTCGACCTGACCACGGCCAGCGAGCGTCTCGAGGGCGCCACCCCCGAGGAGCGCCTCGCCTTCGCCGTAGACCGCTGGGGCGACCGGCTGCTCTTCACGTCCTCGTTCGGCGCCGGCAGCGGCGTGATGCTGCACCTGTGGAGCCAGGTCGCGCGACACCTTCCGGTCGTGTTCATCGACACCGGCTTCCTCTTCGACGAGACCATCACGTATCGTGATCGCCTCGTGCAGCAGCTGCGGCTCCGCGTCGAGATCGTCCGGCCCGAGGTGCCACGCGACGAGTTTCTCTGGGAGCACGGCGCCGACGTCATGGGGCGCGATCCCGACTTCTGCTGTGCCAGGAACAAGGTCGCGCCCCTCCGGCCGTACCTCCGGAGGTCACTGGCCTGGGTCAGCGGCGTGCGCCGCGATCAGGGCAGCACGCGCGCCAAGGTTTTGATCCTCCAACCGACGGCCGACGGCCCGATCGAGGTCCACCCCATCGCGTCGATGACCGCTGCCGAGGTGGAGGAATACCTGCGGGCTCACGCCATCCCGGAGCACCCTCTGAGGGCGAAGCGCTTCCTCTCCATCGGTTGCTGGCCGTGCACGCACCCCGTCCCGGAGGGAGCCGGCGAGCGCGCCGGGCGATGGGCAGGCACGGCCAAGACCGAGTGCGGACTGCACACGCACCTGAAGCGGGTCTGAGGGGAACCAGGCGCGATGCCCCGGGAGCCGACCTCGCTGTCCCGCAGAGGGCTGCTCGCCGGCGGCGCTGCGGCCGCGCTCCTCGCGGCCTGCCGCGACCGCGGTGGAGACACGCTGCGCATCGGGTTCATGACGAACCTGACCCACGCACCGATCATCTTGGGCGTCGCCTCGGGGCGGCTGGGGAGGGCGCTCGGCGTGCGGGTGGAGTCGCTCAGCTTCCGCTCTGGGCCGCGTGTGCTGGAGGCACTGCAGGGCGACGCCATCGACGTGGGCTGCGCCGGACCGTCGGCCATCGTCTACGGCAACGCGCGCCTCGGCGCGGGTGCGCTGCGGCTGGTGACGGGCTGCTGCTCGGGGGGTGCGTCCTTCGTCGTGGGGCGGGCGTCGCGCATCGCCGGCTGGGAGGACCTGCGCGGGAAGACCCTCGCCACCACCCAGATCGGGACCACGCAGGACATCTCGCTCCGCAAGTACCTCCACCAGCACGGCTACGCGCCGGCCGAGCGCGGGGGCGACGTGTCGGTCACCGCCCTCGACGCAGCGACCATCCTGACCGAGATGGGGCGCGGCGCGCTGGACGGCGCGTGGCTCGCCGAGCCGTGGGCGACCCGTGTGGTGCGTGAGATCGGAGCCGTGCGCCTCGTCGATGAGAGAGACCTCTGGAAGGATCGCGCGTTTCCCACGGCCCTGGTGGTCGCGCGCGGCGAGTTCGCCCGCGAGCACGCCGCCCTGCTGGCGAGCCTCGCCGTCGCCACCGGCGAGGAGATCGAGCGGGCACGGAGGTCCCCGGAAGAGACGCGCTCCGTGGTGGGCGACGAGCTCACGCGGCTGCTGGGCAGGCGCCTGCCCGACGTCCTCCTGGCCGACGCCTGGCGCTTCGTCGACTTCACGTCGGACCCGCTCCTCGATGCGCTCGACGTCATCGCCGAGGACGCGTTCACCCTCGGCCTCGCGCCACGGAGCGATCACCGGACGCTGATGGGCTAGTGCTTCGCGGCGAACCGGTAGCCGTGTGCGGTGGCCAGGAAGAGGAGCGGCAAGCCTCGCTGCTCACGCCGGCCATCGACCTCGAAGACGAGCTGCACGTAGACGGCGTCCACGTCCATCTTGAGCCGCTCGGGATCCTCCGCTCGGGGGTGTCGCTCGTTCTTCACGATCTTCGCGCCGACCACCGTGGCGTGCGCCTCGCCGAGCTCGCGGCAACGCTCCTCCATGAACGCGCGCGTGTCCCCCTCCCACTCGGCGCGATCGACCTCCTTGCGCGTCATCGCGACCACGTCCTCGTACGACAGCGACAGCGCGAGCGCCGCGTCCCGGTCGCACGCCGCCCACGCCGCCCCGAGCCTCGTGGCGATTTCCTCGACGTCACCGACCTCCGCGGGCGGGGCCTGCGCGACTGTTGGAACGGATGTCGCGGGCGCGCTCGGGTGCAGCCCGGACGCGGTGACGGGCGCGGACACCGGTACGGCAGAGCCGCACGCCACCACCAGGGCGAGCAGCACCGGCGCAGTAAGGCGCATGAGTCAGGGTCGCACGACTCGCAGCCGCCGGGTGTGACATGCTTCTCTGCCCCATGGCGCGCACGGCCCTCGCTCTCCTCTTCGCTGCCTCGGCCGCGCTCTCGTGTGGCGCGGGCCCGACCGGGCGCCAGACGACCGCCAGCAACACGCGCGGCGACGATCCCTGGCTCGCCGGCGAAGGGTGCACCGACGACACGCCCGCCGACCCCGCGCCGACCGTCGAGGTCCTCGCGCCGGGCAGCGGTCCGCCCGTCTCGCCCGGGATGACCGTCCGCGTCCACTACGTCGCGAGCTTGCCCGGCGGCGCGGTCGTGCACGACTCGCACGACGGCGGACTGCCGAGCGAGATCGTCCTCGGCAGCACCAGGACCTTCTGCGGCTTCGAGCGCGCGCTGGCGGGCATGCGCCCAGGCGAGCAACGACGCGCGGTCATCCCGTGGTCCCTCGCGTTCGGTGAGAAGGGGCGGCCCCCCGAAGTTCCCCCGCGCACCGACCTCGTCGTCGTGCTGGACCTGTACCTACCCGCGGACGTCGCGCCTCACGGCGGGGCACCCCCAGCCAGTCCGGCGATGGGAGGCCGCAGGCGCTGAACCGCGCCTGGTCGGGAGCCGGCGTCAGGGGCTGATGTTGACCCCCGGGGTGCGCGAGCACGCGGGGGAGGGCTGCCAGAGCAGCTCGGCGCCGACCAGGAGGAAGCTCCCCCCGTTGCCCGTGGGCTGCCAGTCGTACGCGCCGGTGAGCCTCACGCCGAAGTCGCACGCGGGCTTGAGGTCGATCGCTGCCCAGAGGGGCACGTGCCAGAGCACGTTCACTCCCTGCGGCGCCTGGGCATCGGCGATCGAGGTGAGCGGGACGCTGCTCGTGTCGACCGTGCCGGTCCCGATCCACATCGAGCCGCCGATGCCGCTGCCGGCGGAGAGGGCGACGTAGCGGAGGGGGAGCCGGCCGCCGACGCGGAGCTCGACGAGGTTCTCGAGCTGCGAGCCGTGTACCGGAAACGGGCCCGGGAGCTCCCCGGAGCCAGGCGTGGGGTTGTACACGGTGCCCGAGTAGGACCCGCCCCCGACGGCGTAGAGCATCCCCAGCGTCAGGAAGCGATGGTCGTACGTGAGCTCGAAGACGCCCCCGCCCTGGGTGGGCGCGCCGTCGATGGTCTTCACCTGCCCCTGGTAGAGCACGGAGTGCGGGATCCCTCCGTAGTAGCCGCCGATCGCCAGCCCGAGCCCCGCGGGCACGCCCACCGGTCCGGCGAGGAAGGCGCTCGAGACATCCATGTCCGCCGTGACGTCCGTCGAGTGCGTGCCCGAGACCCGCACGTCCGCTTCGACCGGATCGCAGTCCGGGGCCCGCAACGTCAGGTGGTGCGGGCCGGGCGGGACGATGAAGCCAACGCTGCCGACCTCGTGGAAGAGGGTCTGGACGGCGACGTTGTTCACCATCTGCGTCCCCATCGACGTCAGGATGTTCGCCTTGAGCGGCTTCTCGGGCTCGGGCTTGCCGTCGAGCACGACGGTGAGCCCGTCACCCGGCGCGAGCACCCCCCGGTGCTCGGCGCACGTCGCCGCGATGCGCAGGTTGCCCTGCTCGTAGAGGTTGGGCGCGATCCCGTCGCCGTCCACCGCGTCGGCCGCTGCCGCGGGCCTCGCGTGCTTCGGAGCCTCGATGGGCACGAGATCGAGGCGCAGCACCGCGCCGCAGCCGTCCGGCGGCTCCCCGGCGCGCGAGGCGCCCTCGCACTTCTCCTCGTGGCCGTCGCGCTCGAGCGTCTCCTTCGAGGAGGAGCTCTTGCCGCCCACGCCCGCGCCGAAGCCCCCCGCCTGCCCGCCGACGCTGGCCGTGCCGCCTGCGGACAGCTCGAACGCCCCCGTCGTCATGCCCGACACGACGTGCGTTGCCCGGTCGCAGTCCTCGCCGAGCGTGTCGGACGGGAACGACGCGCTGTCCGCCTCGTACCGGCCGACGATGGTCATCGACACCTGGAGCTGCCCGGTCTTCTCGAGCTTGCCCTCCAGCTTGGCGGCGCCGACGGGCATGTTCGCGTAGAGCTCGTCCGCGTCCTTGATGGTCAGCGAGTCGTGCTTCGGGGTGATGGACGTGTACGCGTACTTGCCCGGGAGCTTGCACCGGTGCAGCACCTCCATCTCGCAGCCGACGTACCGCACCGCGACCAGACCGCTCTGCGCCTTGGCCTCGAGCGTCGCCCGGTCGGCCGAAGGCCACTCCACGATGAGCGGGTGGTCGGCGCTCTTCTTCACGCCGCACTTGGCCTGGCCCGCCGGCTCGTAGGCCGGCGTGGTCACGAGGTGCGACGCGACGTTGCCCCCCGAGCCGAGGCACCCGGGGAGGAGCGCCGAGGCGAGCAGGAACACCGGCAGGGCGAGGAGGCGGCGGGAGGGCACGGGCGGGGCATGATACGCCAGCCCGGGCGCGAAGCTTCCCCCCGACCCGGCGGCTATCGCCTCTTGCGCGCGATGCGCTCGAGCAGCTCGTCCCGCGTGACGCCCAGCCGCGCCGCGGTCTTGGCCGCCAGCGACGTCCTGGCCACGCCCGGGACGAAGCGGTAGGTCGGGCGATCCAGCTCGTCGAGCTCGACCTGGAGGAACTCGACTCCGGGGATCCGGTGCTCGTCTCCCGAGGGCGTCGCCAGCCGCGCCGCGAACTGCAGCAGGTGCGTGGTCACGAACGCCTGCACGCCCAGCTCCGGCAGGAGCGACAGCACCAGGCGGGCGATCTCCTCGCCCTCCGACGGGTTGGTGCCCGAGCAGAGCTCGTCGAGCACGACGATGGCGCCGGCGTCGAGCTGGTCGAACAGGCGCCGGATGCGCAGCAGCTCCATGCCCAGGTGTCCCTCCGGCGCGTCGGGTCGCGGCTCCTCGTACAGCGAGGCGAAGAGCCCGGGCGCCCGGTGGAGCCGGCCCGCGCGGCAGGGCGCGAGGAGCCCCGCCTCGCCGAACGTCTGCGCGATGGCGATGGCCTGGAGCAGGCGCGTCTTGCCGCCCGAGTTCGGCCCCGTCACCAGCACCACCGCGCCGGCCGCCGCCCGCACGTCGCACGCGACGGGCTTCACGCCGGCCGCGAGCAGCAGCGGGTTGAAGAGCCCCTCGAGCTCGGTCCCCGGCGTGTGCCCCTTGCCGCCCGGGTCGACAAGCTCCGGCAGCGCCATGGAGAGGCCCGCGGCGGCGGCGCGATCCCGCAGGCCCAGGGTCGCCAGGTAGGGCTCGATGTCCCCGAGCAGCTGGAAGAGCATCGCCACCGGGTCCTCGATCCCGGCGAAGACCTCGCTGAGCAGCCGCTCGGCCACCTCGTCGCGCGTCGTCCGCCAGCCGCGGAAGAAGAGGAGCAGCCGCGTGAGGAAGCGCCGGAACGGGCCCACGTGGAACGGGTTGTCCCGGTCCTCGCGCACGCCCACGATCTGCATGGCGCGCACCTCGCCGTCGCCGCCCACGCGCACGCGCAGATCGAGTGAGCCCTGGTGCTCGTCGTGCTCGAGCAGCTGGACGAGCCGCGCGTGCCCCTCCCCCGCCACCACCTCGGCCCCGAACGCCCGCAGGCGCGACAGCGCCGACGTCGCCCCCTCGAAGGAGCCGGCCAGCGTCTCGAACGCCTCCCGCGCCGCCCGCAGCACCTCGATGCGGCGCCCGCGCTGGGACAGCGCGCGCGTGGTGCACAGCAGCCCTCGCAGCCGGGTGATGGCCACGTACACCTTCTCCAGCTCGACCCGGCGCCCGGGCGACGCGATGAGCTCCGACAGCACGCCGCGGCGCGTGTCCACGTCGGCCCGCGCGGACGGGGGTTCGGAGAGGACGCGCGAGAGGTAACGCGCGCAGGTGGGGAACACCTTGCCCTCGACCCGGAGCGGGAGGCACCGGGTCACGAGGTCGTCGAGGTAGATGTCGCGCGCGAAGTCGGCGCGGTCCCACGTGGACGGCGGGAGCCGGGCCACGGCGATCACGTCGTCGAACACCTCGGGCGTGGCCCCGGCGGCGAAGGCGAAGACCAGGGCGGTCCGCAGCGCCTCCACGTCGATGCGCACCGCCGGCTCGGCGCAGAGGAGATCGGGCGAGGAGGGAGGCAAGGCGGCAACACAGTACCGCGAGAGAGCTAGGCTGCGCGCGCCAGCGGCGCTGCGTCGAGCCAGTGCGCCAGGTCGGTCAGCGCCCGCTGGGCCATGGCCTCGTACCGCTCGCGCTTCTTCATGCGCCGGTCGGAGCAGGGTGGTAGCCACGCCCATGTGACGTTCGACGGCTGGTAGTCCTTGGTCTCGCGTTTCAGGTAGGTCAGCACGCCGCCGAGGGCCGTCGTCGGTGGGGGCGGCGTGACCGTGTGGCCGAGGAGCGACTGCGCCAACAAGACGCCGCAGACGAAGCCTCCCGCGCAGCTCTCCACGTAGCCCTCCACCCCGGTCACCTGACCGGCCAGCAGCACGTCGGGGCGCGCGCGGAGCCGCATCTGCCCGTCCAGGACGCGGGGCGCGTCGACGAAGGTGTTCCGGTGGACGCTCCCGTACCGGTAGAGCTCCGCCTCCTCGAGTCCCGGGATGGTGCGCAGCACGCGCGCCTGCTCGGGCCACGTCATCCGCGTCTGGAACCCCACCAGGTTGTACGCCGTGGCCGCGGCGTCCTCGGGCCGCAGCTGGACGACCGCGAAGGGGCGCTGGCCGGTGCGCGGATCGACCAGCCCCACGGGCTTCATCGGCCCGAAGGCCAGCGTCATGGGGCCGCGCGAGGCCATGACCTCGATGGGCAGGCACCCCTCGAAGTAACGCACGTCCTCGAAGCCGCGCGGCTCCACCTTCTGCGCCGCCAGCACGTCTGCAACGAACGCGTGGTACTGCGCCTCGTCGAACGGGCAGTTCACGTAGGCCTCGTCGTCGCCCGCCTCCGTCCCCTTGCCGTAGCGCGACTGCTTGAACACCTTGCCCCAGTCGAGGGACTCGGCGCTGACGATGGGGGAGATGGCGTCGTAGTACGCGAGGTGCTCGCGCCCCACGAGGCGCGCCAGGTCGGCCGCCAGCGCGTCGCCGGTGAGGGGCCCGGTCGCCAGCACGACGGGCGCGCCGGACGAAGCCGCGGGGATGGCCTCCACCACGCGGGCCTCGAGCACGACCCGCGGGTGCGCGCGGAGGCGCCCGGTCACAGCCTCGGAGAAGCGCTCCCGGTCGACGGCGAGCGCGCCGCCCGCCGGCACCCGGGTGGCGTCGGCGCACGACAGGATGAGGGAGCCGGCGCGCCGGAGCTCCTCCTTGAGCAGGCCGACGGCGTTGCCCAGCGCGGCGCCGCGCAGCGAGTTGGAGCACACCAGCTCGCAGAAGGCGTCGGTGGTCTGGGCCGGCGTCCGGGCCAGGGGCTTCTGCTCGACCAGGCGCACCGACACGCCGCGCTCGGCGAGCTGCCACGCCACCTCGCACCCCGCGAGCCCGGCGCCGACGACGGTGACTGTGCTCATGGTGGGTGCTCTAGCATGAGCCACGTGCCCCTCGACGTCGCCCTCGCCTCCTGCGCCGTCCTGCCCGAGCCGGACGCGGACCTCCCTCCCCTCCTCGACGCCCTGCGCGCGGCCGGCCTGTCCGCCGACGTCCTCGCGTGGGACGAGCCGGCGGCCGACTTCGGCGCCGCGCGCCTGACCCTCCTGCGCTCCACCTGGAACTACTCCGAGCGGCCCGCCGAGTTCCTCGCGTGGATCGACCGCGTGGCCGCGCGGTCGGCGCTCTGGAACCGGGCCGAGACCGTGCGCTGGAACGCGCACAAGAGCTACCTCCTCGACCTCGACGCGCGCGGCGTCCCGGCCGTGCCGACGCACCTCGTGCGCCGCGGCGCGGTCACGACCCTCGCCGAGGTGACCCGGGAGCGAGGCTGGGACGACGTCGTGGTGAAGCCGGCCGTCTCGGCGGGCTCGCGCGCGACCGTCCGCTCCCGCGCCGACCGCCGCGAGGAGGGCGAGGCCCACCTGCGCGCGCTCCTGTCGCGCGAGGACGTCCTGGTGCAGCCCTACCTCGACTCGGTGGAGGGCCACGGCGAGCGCGCCATCGTGTGGATCGACGGCGAGCCGACCCACGCCGTACGCAAGACGCCGCGCTTCTCGGGCGACCCCGAGTCGGTGTCGGCCGCCGTCCCCATCGAGGCCGACGAGGCCCTCCTCGCGCGACGCGCCGTGGCCGCCGCCCCGGGGCCGCTGCTCTACGCGCGCGTCGACGTGGCGCGCGACGCGGCGGGCGCCCCGCGCGTGATGGAGCTCGAGCTCATCGAGCCTTCGCTCTTCTTCCCACAATGTCCCCCCGCGCTCGCGCGCTACGTGGCCGCCGTGAGGAGGCTCCTGGGCTAGAATCGACGACGGTCGATGTCCTCGCCCTTCGTCGCGCCCGACTGGGATGCTCCGCTCGACGTGGCAGCCTACGTCGGCGTGACCCCGCCCAACGCCCGCATCAAGGGCATGTACGCGACCGCGGTGGTCGAGGGGGCCCAGGCGCGAGGCATCACGCTGCCGGGGGCCAGGGAGCGCTACCTGGCGTTCCAGGACGTCCCGCTGCGCGAGTACGCCGCGCTGCTGGTCGAGGCCGCGCGCGCGTTCTACCCGAACGCCACGCTCCGTACGGGGCTCCGCAAGCTCGGCCGCGCCTCGCACGACGTCTTCGCGCGGTCGGTCGTGGGGCGCGTGGTGCTCAGCACGGCGAGCGATCTGCCCGGCGCCCTCGTGGCGTGCGCCAAGGGGTACGCCATCTCGATGCCCCCGGCGCGCGCCGAGGTGCGCGAGCTCGGCGACCGGCGCGCCGTGCTCGAGCTCTCCAACGTCTACACCTTCCTCGACTCGCACCACGTCGGGGTGGTCGAGGGCATCGGCCACGCCTGCGGCGTGCACCCGGATGCGCGGGTGCGCCTGGAGTCGCCCTTCGACGGCGAGATCGAGCTGACGTGGTGAGGCGAACTCGCCTATCCTCGGCCGCTGCCTGAACAGGAGGGGTCTTCGATGATCGTACGCGCCCGTAGCATCCGCATCGCCCTGCCCGCCGCCCTCGTGGGCCTCGCCGGTCTCGCCGGGGTGCTCCCCGCCTGCAAGGAGGAAGCGAGCAGCGGAGGAGGCGCCGCCACGACCGCGTCGACGACGACGACGGCAGCGGCCGCGACCCCCTCTGCCGGCGCCGCGCCCGAGGCCGCAGCGCCCCCTCCCCCGCCTCCGCCCTGCACGGCGGCGGCGCCCTTCGTCATCGACAAGGGGGGACGCCTCGACACCGGCCTCACGTCGGTCGAGCTCCAGAACGGCAAGCAGGTGGCCGTGGGCTACGCGGTGGGCGACGGCTCGCCGCACGTCGCGACCATCGACGACACCGGCACGGTCACCAAGGCCGACGTCGACTGGAGCCACGTGAAGGACCAGGAACAGAAGAAGGACCCGGCGATGGTCCGTCACGTGTTCCGCGTCACCCCGCTCGGCTTCCTGAAGAACGGCAAGATGCGCGTGGGCATGGATCTGCTCGACGCGTTCCCCGAGAAGGGCAAGGGCAGCTACCTGCGCTGCGGCCCGGCCGACGCCGAGCCGGTCATCAGCGACGACGGCGGCGCGCAGTTCGACGAGCCCACCGAGGACGAGGTGGCCAAGCTCTCGGCGGCCAGCGACACCGATCCCGGGTCGGTCGACTTCCGCGACTGCCGCACCTTCGGCAACGAGAAGCGCGCGTTCGTGCTGGCCACGCAGGTCAAGCGCGAGGGCCCGGGCGACAACCACAACCTGCTCTACCAGTGGATCGTCGACGAGATCCCGGGCAAGGGGATGATCAAGGACGCGGCGGTCGACAAGCGCGTGGTCAAGCCCACCAAGGACGGCAAGTACCCGAAGGTCGAGCACTTCATCACGCCCGTGGCCATCCAGATGGGCGACCTCGGCGTCCTCATCACGGCGCGCGACCAGGGCAACATCATCTTCGTCAAGCGCACCGCGAAGCTGGAGAAGGCCGGCGAGCCGAAGACCATGTGGCTCGGCGCCGCGGTGGGGATGCCCGCGCTCGACCTGCAGAACGGGCAGGTCTACGTGATGACGACCGAGTTCCAGAAGACGGACCTCTACGGCGTGCTCTTCCCGGCGACCGCCACCCCCGAGAAGCCGCAGAAGGTGGCGCTGACCGACCCCAATGCGCCGAACGACGCGCGCGACTCGGCAAGCATGGACGTCACGTCGGCCGGCGACCTCGCGGTCACCTTCGTCGATGGCAAGGCCCCGTCCCGCCACGTGCGGCTGACGGTCCTCGGGCCGGATCTGAAGCAGAAGCTGCCCACCGTGTTCGACGTCTCGCCCGACGGGGTCAACGTCTCCGAGGCGCGCGTGGTCTCGCTCAACTCGGGGAAGTTCCTGGTGACCTACCTCCAGGGCGACGGCCAGGTGAGCGGACAGCTGGTGAGCTGCAAGTACTAGGGGCGTCCGGAGACGCCAGCCCGGGGTGGTCACGTCGTGTCCACCCCGGGACAGCTCGTGGAAGGCCCGGGTCAGCTCGTGTCCAGCTCGGGTCAGGCCGTGGAAGGCCCGGGTCAGCTCGTGTCCAGCTCGGGTCAGGCCGTGGAAGGCCCGGGTCAGCTCGTGTCCAGCCCGGGTCAGGCCGTGGAAGGCCCGGGTCAGCTCGTGTCCAGCCCGGGTCACGTCGTGGAAGGCCCGGGTCACGTCGTGTCCACCTCGGGACAGCTCGTGTCGACCCCGGGTCAGCGCGTGGAAGGCTCAGGCCCGCGCGGCGGCGCCGATGGCCCTGGCCTGGACGTGCGTGTCGAGCGCGAACCAGAGGACCAGCTTCGGACCGCCGGCGGCCTTCCACATGGCCGGCCCGAGGAAGAGGCCGGGCTCGACCTCGCGGATCTCGTCGTGGATGGCGCGGATGAGGCGCGGGTTGTCGGGCAGATCGTAGTCGAGGACCACGCACGGCGCGCCGTCGAGGGCGGACGGGCGGATGCGCGTGTGGAACGGGAAGAGCTGGTGGCGCCCGAAGAGGTGCACGCGGTTCAGGCCCGTGCCCGTCTCGCCCTGCCCCGCGAAGCTCTTTCCCCCCCACGGGAACGCCGACGCCCCGGCGAGCTGCCGCAGGACGCGCCCCTGGAGGCCATGGTCGAGCGCGCGCACCGCGAGCATCCGCCCGCGCGGGTGCCCTTCCAGCACGTCGAGGCGCGCGGGCGTCGTGGCGCGCGCGTAGAGCGCGCCCAGCGCGGCCGCGTCGAGCCGCGAGAGGGCGTCGAGGTCGAGGCCACGCGGGCGCGCCGCGCGCGCGGCACCGGCGCGCGCGGTCGAGATCCCCTGGTTCATCGTCGCTTCCATCACGGTCTCCTTTTCTTCTCGGGCTCCTGGGCAGGACTGGGCAGGGCGAAGGCGCGCCAGCAGGCGTCGCGCGCGGCATCGAAGGCGGCGGGGCCGAGCTTCACGTAGCCGAGGCGCTCGGACTTCAGCAGCCCGACGAACGCGCCCCAGACGTAGGCCATGACCACGGGGGCCTCGACGTCGGCGCGGAAGACGCCGCGCCGCTGGAAGTCCATGACCGCGAGGAGGATGGGGGCCAGGACGGCGAGCTCGAGCTGCCGGCTCTCGCCGTCGAGGTAGGGCGTGTGATCCTGCAGCTCGAGGAAGCGGAAGCGCAGGGGCTCGGCGCGGGCGAACGCCGTCAGCCGCGCCCAGAGGTCGTCGAAGAGCGCTCGCGGGGGCCGCGAGGCGTCCACGCCGTCGTGCAGGGCGCGCTGGAGCCGGCCCTTGGCGTCGCGGAAGACGGCGTTGACCAGGACCTCCTTGCTCTCGAAGAGCCGGTAGAGGGATCCGCCGCCGACGCCGGCCCGCTCCATCACCGCTGGAACAGACGTTCCATGGTAGCCGCGCTCCGCGAACAGCTCGAGGGCGGCCCCGAGGATGCGCTCGACGAGCGCCTCGCGGCGAGCGCTGGACGGCGTCGGCTCGGGCATGTGGAATGTTTATTCCACACCGACCGCCGTTGTCAAACGGCGCCCCTACGCGCGCTCGACCACCACCACGCCCTTTACCTTGGTGAGCGCCTTCATGACCACCTTGAGCTGCTGGAGGTCCGCGCACACGAACGAGAACAGGTTCACCGCCCGGCCGTCGTCGCCCGCGCGGCAGTTGGCCTCGCTGATGTTGATGCCCTGGGCCATGAAGGTCTGCCCGACGTTGGCCAGGATGCCCGGCTGGTTGGCCGTCACCACCCGGAGCTGCACGCTGCGGTTGATGCGCGCCTTGGCGTCCCAGGTGATCTCCACGCGCCGCTCGGGATCGGTGTCGAACGCCTTGGGGCAGCCGCGCCGGTGGATGGTGACGCCCCTGCCCCGCGTGATGAAGCCGAGGATGTCGTCGCCCGGCAGCGGGTTGCAGCACTTGGCGTAGCGCACGAGGACGTCGTCGATGCCGTTGATGCGGATGGCGTTGTCGTCGCGCTTGATGACCTTGCGCACGAGGCCCGCCAGGCGCCCCTCGCGCAACTGCTCGGGGGGCTTGCTCTCGTGGCCTTGCTCGTCGGGCGGGGCGACGATCTTGATGACCTCCTCGGGGTCGATCTTGCCGTAGCCGATGTTGACGTAGAGCTCCTCGTCGTTCTGCACCTTGAGCTCGTCGAACACGCGGCGCATCTCCGCCTCGTTCTTGAGCAGCTTGCTCACGCTGATCCCCGCCTTGCGGAGCTCGCGGTCGAGCAGCTCCTCGCCCAGGCGCTTGCTCTTGTCGCGCTGGTCGGTCCTCAGGTGGTTTCTGATCTTGGATCTGGCGCGCGTGGTGCCGACGAAATCGAGCCAGTCCTTGTTGGGCTGCTGGTCGGGCCGCGTGAGGACCTCGACCACGTCGCCGTTGCGCAGCTTGTAGCGCAGCGGCTCGATCTTGCCGTTGATGCGCGCGCCCGTGACGTGGTTCCCGAGCTGGGTGTGGATCTGGTAGGCGAAGTCGATGGGCGTGGCCCCGCGCGGGAAGACGCGCACGTCGCCCTTGGGCGTGAACACGTAGACCTCGTCCTGGAAGAGGTCGACCTTCACGCCCTCCAGGAACTCGGCCGGATCCTTGAGCTCCTTCTGCCACTCGAGCAGCTGCCGCAGCCAGGAGAAGCGCGCCGCGTCCTGCTCGGCCACGCCGCCCCCGCCCCCGCGCTCCTTGTACTTCCAGTGGGCGGCGATGCCGCGCTCCGCCACGCGGTGCATCTCGTGAGTGCGGATCTGGATCTCGATGCGCTCGCGCCCGGGCCCGATGACCGTCGTGTGCAGCGACTGGTACATGTTGGGCTTGGGGAGCGCGATGTAGTCCTTGAAGCGCCCCGGCACGGGGGTCCACTGCGAGTGGATGACGCCCAGGGTCGCGTAGCAGTCGCTGACGCTCTCCACGACGACGCGGAAGGCGATGAGGTCGTGCACCCCCTCCAGGCCCGAATGCTGGGCCTTCATCTTGCGGTAGACGCTGTAGAGGTGCTTGGCCCGGCCGTGCACCTCGGCCGCGAAGTTCTGGCTGGCCAGCCGGCTCGACAGCGTCTTGCAGACGTCGGTGATGTACTTGTCGCGCTCCTTCTTCGACATCTGCATCTGCGAGACGAGGTCCTGGTAGGCCTCGGGCTCGAGGAACTTGAAGGAGAGGTCCTCCAGCTCGCTCTTGAAGCTCTGGATGCCGAGCCGGTTCGAGAGGGGGGCGTAGATCTCGAGCGTCTCGCGCGCGATGCGCTCCTGCGCCTCGGGCTTCATGTGCTCGAGCGTCCGCATGTTGTCGAGGCGGTCGCAGAGCTTGATGAGCAGGACGCGGATGTCCCGCGCCATGGCGACCACCATCTTGCGGAAGTTCTCCGCCTGGCGGTCCTCCTTCGAGGTGAAGTTGATCTTGGAGAGCTTGGTGACGCCGTCGACCAGCTCGGCCACCTCGACGCCGAACTCCTTGGTGATGTCGTCGGTGGTGGCCAGGGTATCCTCCACCACGTCGTGGAGGAGGCCGGCGCATACGCTCGCCGCGTCGAGGCGCAGGTCGGCGATGATGCCCGCGACGCTCACGGGGTGGGTGACGTACGGCTGACCTGACTTGCGGGTCTGCCCTGCGTGCATCTTGAACGAGTAGTCGTAGGCTCGCTGGATCAGGTCGGAGTCGACCGATGGCTGATACGTACGTACGCGTTCGATGAGCTGTTCTGCCTGGAGCAAGTGCGCGACCCAGCAAAAAAAAGTAACACTGCGGACGCAATGCGGCAATTGACCGGTCAACGAGACGACACGGAAACGCCCCCGCGATCGGCCGGCGTCTACGTTCATTTCCCGTATTGCCTCGCGAAATGCCCCTATTGCGACTTCGTGAGCTACGCGAAGGAGCGCGAGGCCATCGATCACGCCGCGTACGCCGACGCCGTGCTCCGCGAGCTCGCCGGGCGCGCGGCCGCGTTCGAGGGCCGCCGCGTCGCGTCCGTGTTCTTCGGCGGGGGAACCCCGAGCCTGTGGGAGCCGCGCCAGCTCGGCCGTGTGCTCCGGGGCATCCGCGAGGCGTTCGACTGCGGGCCCGAGCTGGAGATCACCGTCGAGTGCAACCCGACGTCGCTCGACGAGGAGCGCGCCCGGGCGCTCGTCGACGAGGGCGTCGACCGCGTGTCCATCGGCGTCCAGTCGCTGCGCGACGAGCGGCTGCGCCACCTCGGCCGGCTGCACGACGCGGCCGGCGCGCGCGCGGCCGTGCAGGCAGCCCTGCGCACGGTGCCGCGCGTCTCGGCGGACCTCATCTTCGGGCTCCCGGGTCAGACACCGGAAGAGTCACGCGACGAGGCGGTCGAGCTGAGCGAGCTCGGGCTCTCCCACGTGTCCTGCTATCAGCTCACCATCGAGCCCGGCACCCGCTTCGGCGAGCTAGCCCGGCGCGGCCGCCTGCCGCTCGCCGATGACGGGGCGGTGGCCGAAGGGTTCCTCGCCATCGACGAGGCGCTGGGCACGCGAGGCTACGGGCACTACGAGGTCTCGAACTACGCGCAACCGGGGCAGGAGGCGCGGCACAACCTCGGCTACTGGCGCGGCGACGAGTACCTCGGGCTCGGCTGCGCCGCGTACGGCTTCGTCCTCGAGGGCCCCAAGGGCACGGGCGCGCGCTACCGGAACGAGGTCCTCCCCGAGAGGTACGTGGCCCGCGCGAACGAGACGGGCGAGACGAGCCGGGAACCTCTGGACGCGGCCACGCTCATGCGCGAGCGGATCATGCTGGGGCTGCGCATGGAGCAGGGGTTCGATCTCGAGCAGGCTGCCCTCGAGCTCGGGACGGGAGGCTGGACGGAGCCCCGCGAGCGGGCGGCGGCGTGGCTCGTGGAGCGCGGACGCGTCGTGCGGGAGGGCGGGCGGCTTCGGGTCCCCCGGGCGGCGTGGCTGTGGACGGATGACACGGCCGCACGGCTCTTCTGAGACATCGAGCTTTGTCCGGAAGGCCATTTCGGCCATTTCTCGCTTTGCGCTAGCATGGGGACCATGTCGACGTGGGCGGGCCGTTACGTGCGCCTCGGGGCAGGGGCTGATCGGGCGAAGGACTTCGCGCGCCTGCAGGCAAGCGCAGACCCCACGACCGACGTCACCGAGGACGGAGCCTCGGCCTTCGCCCTGTGCGTCCTGGCGTCGCCGACGTTCGAGCCCGACGATCTCGGCGCCCTGTCGAAGGACTTCGGTGAGGCCATCGCCATCGCGGTGCAGCCGGTCGCAGACCTCATCATCTACGATCACTTCGTGCAGGGCGCACGCGTACGCGGCCTCACGTACGCCGGCGAAGCGGGCTGGATCCGCGTGGTCGGCGAGCCGGAGCCATGGGAGGCCAAGGCCCTCTTCTCGGCCGTGCGGCTAGCCGAGCTGAGCGAAGAGCTGGAAGAAGATCTCGAGGGAGAGCTCCTCGCACGCGAGAAGGCCGAGCTGGAGCGATTGTGGCTCGAGGGCAAGCTCGTGGAGGGGAGCACCCGTCCCCCTGCGGATCCCTCCGGGCTTCCGAGGGTGATCGAGAAGTACTTCGGGCTGCCCGTGCGACCTGGGGCACGCTCGCTTCGCAGCAAGATCTGAGTCGTCGCGGCGACCGCCGTGCGACGAGAGGGCGGCCGTCTCGCTCGGGGAGGTGCCGTCGTCGTGTCGTTTTCATGGCCCCGGCCTGTGGAAAGACGCTGAACAACTCCGGCTCCAGCGGGGGAGTCCCTGTTGGTGGTCGGTGGAGCGGCTGTTCACCCCCGTCTCGCGAGTTCAGTGATCTCGTGCTCTTCCATAAGTGTGGTTCAAGTGCGCTCAATGGACGGCCATGTAGCCACAAGATTTCGTGGCTTTTTGCTGGACAGCCCCAAGATATGGGGGTTACAAGTCGAAGCTCTGGCGCCTCCTCCGCCAACGAGAAGACGCCTCGAGCCTAGAAAAACGATGCACACCTTCACCGGTGTGTGGGGATGGGGATTGGCTTGCTTCCGCCGGAGCTGAACGGATACCCAGGCTAGAAGTACTACCTGGATCGTCGTTCCGCTGAACGGCCACTGGGGAAACAGGGGCGATTGGGACTGTGGGTTGCCCAGGTGGGCTCGCGCGGGTCGCGAGCACGGCTGGGCGGGCGTCTGTGCGTGGCTGGGCCCACGTGCTGACCGGGCGTGTGGAGGCGGACAATGGCAAACTCGACGGACTTCAACGGAACGATGCACTCCAATCTCAAGGTGAAGGGTTCGACGGCGAAGACTTCGCGCGCGTCGGCGGGCACGACCAGCGCGGCTACCGAGAAGGCAAGCAAGGCAGAGAAGAAGGCACGCGCTGCCCGCTCCGCCAAGGCCCCGCGCGGGGTGCGCTTCGAGCGCCACTTCACCACCCCTGGGAGCGATCCCCTCGACCAGGTGGTCTACGAGCGCCGGTCCAGCACGATCACCAACCCCGACGGCAGCATCGTCTTCAAGATGGAGGGGGCCGAGGTCCCGGCCACCTGGAGCCAGCTCGCCACCGACATCCTCATCTCCAAGTACTTCCGCAAAGCCGGCCTCCACGGCGACAAGGACAAGGGCGAGACGAGCGTTCGCCAGGTCGTGCATCGGCTGGCGCACACCATCCGTCGCGCCGCCGACGAGTTCGGTGGGTACTTCGCCACCAAGGCCGACGCAGACACGTTCGAGGCCGAGCTCTCGCACCTGCTCGTCCACCAGTACGGCGCCTTCAACTCGCCGGTGTGGTTCAACCTCGGGCTGTGGCACGAGTACGGGATCACGGGCTCGGGGGGCAACTGGGCCTGGGACCCGTCGACGGACGCGATGGCGGAGACGAGGAACGCCTACGAGCGCCCGCAGTGCTCGGCGTGCTTCATCCAGTCCGTCAAGGACGACCTGATGTCCATCTACGACCTGGTGAAGGCCGAGGCGCGGCTCTTCAAGTACGGGTCTGGCACGGGGTCGAACTTCAGCTCGATCCGCGGCAAGCAGGAGAAGCTGTCCGGCGGCGGGACGTCGTCGGGGCTCATGTCGTTCCTCGAAGTGTTCGATCGCGCTGCGGGGGCGACCAAGAGCGGCGGCACGACCCGGCGGGCGGCGAAGATGGTCTGCCTCGACATGGATCACCCGGAGATCGCGGACTTCATCAACTGGAAGGTCCGGGAGGAGAAGAAGGCGCACGCCCTCATCGCCGGCGGCTACAGCTCCGACTTCAACGGCGACGCGTACCACACCATCAGCGGGCAGAACTCCAACAACAGCGTGCGCGTTACCGACGAGTTCATGCGCGCGGTCGAGGCCGACGGCAAGTGGCAGACGCGCTTCCGGACCACCGGCGCCATCTGCGAGACCTTCGACGCGAAGGACCTCTGGGGTCAGGTCGCGGGCGCCGCGTGGGGGTGCGCCGATCCCGGCGTGCAATACGACTCGACCATCAACAAGTGGCACACGTGCCCGAACTCCGGACGCATCAACGCGTCCAACCCGTGCTCCGAGTACATGTTCCTCGACGACACGGCGTGCAACCTGTCCAGCGTGAACCTGACCAAGTTCCAGAGCGAGGACGGCTCGTTCGACGTCGAGGGCTACCGCCACGCCTGCCGCGTCTTCTTCATGGCGCAGGAGATCCTGGTCGATCTCTCCAGCTACCCCACGGCGCAGATCGCCCAGAACAGCCACGACTACCGGCCGCTCGGCCTCGGCTACGCGAACCTCGGCAGCCTGCTGATGTCGCAGGGCGTGCCCTACGACAGCCGCGAGGGCCGCGCCATCGCCGCCGCGCTCACCGCCATCATGTGCGGCCACGCTTACCGGACCAGCGCGGAGATGGCGGGCTCGAAGGGGCCCTTCCCCGGCTTCGCCAAGAACCGCGAGCCCATGCTGCGCGTCATGCGCATGCACCGGGACGCCGCCTACGCCATCGATCGTGACGCGTGCCCGGTCGACCTCTACCGCGCCGCCTGCGTCGACTGGGACGACGCCGTGCGCCTCGGCGACGAGCACGGCTACCGTAACGCGCAGGCCACGGTGCTCGCCCCGACCGGGACCATCGGGCTGCTGATGGACTGCGACACGACCGGCATCGAGCCGGACTTCGCGCTGGTGAAGTTCAAGAAGCTGGCCGGCGGGGGCTACTTCAAGATCGTCAATCAGACGGTGCCACGGGCGCTGCGCCGGCTCGGTTACACCGAGCGGGAGATGCAGGAGATCGTCGCGTTCATCTCGGGAACGAACACGCTGCTGACCGCGCCGCACATCAACCGCCGGACGCTCAAGGAGAAAGGCTTCACCGATGCCGAGCTGGCGAAGGTGGAGAGTGCCATCCCCGGTGTGTTCGACCTGGACAGCGCCTTCGCGCCCTGGGTCGTGGGCGAGGATACGTACGAGCGCCTCGGCGCCGGCAAGGACACGCGAGCCCCCAAGGGCTTCTCCCTGCTGGAGCACCTGGGCTTCACGCGTGCGGAGATCGACGAGGCGAGCGACGTCATCGTCGGGCGGATGACGATCGAGGGCGCGCCTCACCTGCGCGACGAGCACTACGCCGTGTTCGACTGCGCGAACCGGTGCGGCAAGAGCGGCGTGCGCTTCCTCGCGGCGATGTCGCACGTGCGGATGATGGGCGCCGTGCAGCCCTTCCTCAGCGGTGCCATCTCGAAGACGGTGAACCTGCCCAGCGACGCTACGGTCGAGGACGTGCAGCGAGTGTACGAGGAGGGCTGGCGCCTCGGGCTCAAGGCAGTTGCGCTGTACCGCGACGGCTGCAAGGCGAGCCAGCCCCTGTCGACGGGTGGCGAGAAGAAGAAGGAAGACAAGAAGACGCTGGTGTCGGCGGCCGTGGACACGCTGCCGCCCGAGCCCCTGCTGGCGCCGATGCCGCAGAGCGCCGAGCGCGAGGCGCAGCCTCAGCTCACGCTGAACATCACGCCCAACACGCGCCTCTACGGGCAGCGTGCACGCCTGCCCAAGAAGCGCCACGGCTTCACGCAGGAGGCACGCGTGGGCGGGCACAAGATATTCCTCCGCACCGGCGAGTACGACGATGGCCAGCTGGGTGAGATCTTCATCGACATGCACAAGGAGGGGGCGGCCTTCCGGTCGCTCATGAACTGCTTCGCGATGAGCGTGAGCGTCGGTCTCCAGTACGGGGTGCCGCTGCAGACGTACGTCGATCAGTTCACCTTCACGCGCTTCGAGCCGCAGGGACCGGTCGAGGGACACCCCTACGTGAAGTTCGCGACGTCGATCGTCGACTTCATCTTCCGGACGCTCGGCGTGGAGTACCTGCAGCGGTACGATCTCGCGCACATCAAGCCCGAGCTCGACAGCCAGGCGCCCCCGGAGCCGCCGAGCCTGCGGCAGCTCCCCCACACGCTGGAGGTGCCGGCGCGCACTGATACCTCGGCGCTTCCCCACACCCGCGAAGCCACCGCGAGAAGCGCGGCCATGAGCGAGACGCTTGCAGAAGGGACCGGATCGCCCCTCGATGCCCAGCTGGATACGATGATGGGGGACGCTCCGGTCTGCGACGTCTGCGGACACATCACCGTGCGCAACGGCGCCTGCTACAAGTGCCTCAACTGCGGCAACTCGATGGGGTGCAGCTGATCTCGGTCTAGGGAAGGACGGGCGAGCCGTAGCCGATGGGGGGCAGCTTCTCCTCCCGGAAGCCCGACTCGCCCTCCGAGATCCACTGCACCGAGGGGTCGTCCAGGTCACGATCGAGCTCGAAGCGCAGGCGCTTGGGGAAGTCCCGCTCGTCGACCTGCACGATGGTCGCCTTCATGCCCGGCAGCTCCACGGAGTCGCCGGGCCTGAGCGAGCCTGCGCCGCGGAACAGGTCGTCCGGTCCCACGGCGAAGAGCGGGCGCTCGCTCTGCACGAGCTCCAGGGTGCGGAGCCCGGTGCGGAGCAGCAGCGAGCGTCCCGAGAGGAAGCTGAGGACACGCCACCGGGCCGGCGCCCGGTCGGTGAGCAGCAGCGGCCCCCAGAGCACTGTCTCCGAGGAGTTGCCGCGAAGGACGACGACGGTGGAGCGCGCCGGATCGAGGTGCTCCCGCAGCCACTCGACCCGTGACGCGTAGGCCACCGCGCCCTGCGTCGAGGTGTTCATGATGACCAGCGTCTCGACCGGCGCGCGCACGAAATGGGCGAAGCCGAGGGCCAGCGCCACCAACCCGGTCAGCTCGGCCAGGCCACGCCTCGGTTCGGGCATGGCGGGGAACCATACGCGGTCGAGCACGAGCCCCAGGACGCCGCTCACCCCCACCATGCAGACGCCCAGCAGTCGCTTGGATGCCTCCACCGACAGCACGGGCGCCAGCGACAGCAGCGACCCGACCAGCATCCACCACGCCCGCCGCTTCGCGTCCCCGTCGAGGCGGCGGAGGACGTGCACCGCGAGCAGCACCAGCACGGCGAGTGTCGTGGCACCCAGCAGCGCGAGCCCCCACCACGGCGCGGCCACCCACGTCTCGTCCACCCCCAGCCACGCCGAGCCGGTCAGGATCGCAAGACGGCGCGGGGCTCCGAGGGCGTAAGTCACGGGATCGTGGATCGGGTTGCGGTAGAAGCCCGTGCCGCTCGCGTCGTAGCCCAGCACCACGTGGACCGCGATGTACGCCGCCGCGGGCAGGGCGAACGCGAGCAGGCCCAGGCCGCGCCTCGCCAGAGACTCCCTGGGGCGGGTGAGCTCGATGGCGAGCACGTAGCCGGCGAAGCACATCGTGTACTCGCCCGCGAGCACGGCGACGCTGAAGAGCGCGAGGCTCGCCAGCCCGTCGCGCGGGCGTCGCTCCTCGCGCCATCGCGTGTAGGCCACGAGCGCCCACACCCCGAGGGCCGTCGACACCAGCACCTCGCGGTTGGCGAGCCACACCAGGGGGACGGCATGGCAAGGAGCGAGGGCGAAGATGAGAGTCCCGAAGAACGCCGCGCGCGCCGGGAACGAACGTCGCAGCAGCGTGCGTACGCCCAGCACCGCCAGACACCACCACAGGAGCGAGTGGAGGTGGTGCCAGAGCGGGCGGGCTCCGAAGACGTGATAGTCCCCCCAGACCAGCACGCTGGAGAGGGGACGCATGAAGCGCACGACAAGGTGTGGGTCGGTCCACCAGGGAATGACGCCACGCTCGAAGAGCGAGGAGCGGTTGGGCGGGTCGATGTAGTTGTAGAGGTCCCAGGGGGCGCGCGGCGCGCCGAACCGGCCCTCGGCCATCGCCGCCTGCGCGTGGTCATCGAGCATGAAGGGCGCGGTCAGTGCAGGCACGTGGAGCAGCAGCGCCAGCGCGACCGCAACCCACGGCAACCATCGCTCCCATCGCGCCCGGGCAGGACGGCCTTCGCGAGAAGCGGCAGGGGGCGGGATGCTCATGTCTCCGTCCGAGGCGTCCCGTCTCAGCCGCAAAGTACCAAGAACGAGAGCTCCAGCGGAAAGTTCGCGCCAGACAGGGCGAGAGCCACGAATGACCGCGAAAACAGGGTGGATCCCGATGATCCCAGTTGTCTCATTCGCGCTTCGTGTGCGAATGATGCAGGACTGATCAGGAAACTCAGGGCAAAAACTCACACGTGGCAGCCGTGGGGGTTGCCGCTCACGCAGCAGGAAGGACGACGTTCATGAGGGTCGCGTCAGTAGTGTCGTTTGGTGCGGGTCTCTTCGCCGTCGCCCTCTTCTCGGCCTGCGGGCAGGGTGACTCCGGCAACGGCGGGTTCGACTTCGCCGAGGACAGCGGCGCGACCCTTCATGACGGCGGGGGCAGCAGCAGCTCCAGCAGCGGCGCCTCGAGCTCCGGAAACAGCAGCAGCGGAGGCAGCAGCTCCGGCGCCAGCAGCTCGGGTGGCAGCAGCAGCGGCGGCGACGAGGACAGCGGCAGCACCGCGGACACCGGCAGCTCGTCGAGCAGCAGCGGGGGCGGGACCTGCGGCGCGTGCACGACCGACCAGGAGTGCCAGAGCTCGTGTCCCCCCGTCTCGGGTGGAAGCGGCACCAACTGCTGCGACGTCGGCTCGGGCGTCTGCTACGCGACGACACAGAACACCTGCCCGACGGCGGCGGCGGACGCCGGCGCCGAGTAGTCCGCTCCCGTCAGGGCATCTCGCCGACGAGGGCGTCGAGGCGGGCGTCGTAGCCGACGCTCGCGGCGTCGTGCCCCGTGCACCGCGCGACCAGGACATGACGGCCACCACTCAGGGTGCGTGACGAGGAGTCCGTGCGGACGGGCCCCACCGCGCTCGCGTAGCCGTGCCACGTGGCCAGCGGTTCGTCGTCCAGCGTGAGCTCGTAGTCCCCCGACTCCGGGCCCCCGAACCCCTCCACGTGGAGCACGTACGAAGCAGGAACCGCCACGTCGAAGGGAACGCGGATGCTCGCCCCCGGGGCAGCGTGAGAGACGAGGAGCACCGAGCCGCCGCTCGCCTTCTCCTGCGGTGCCTGCCGCGTCGCCGCCCCGCTGGGCCGCACGAAGGAGGGCCACGCACGCTCGAGCTCCAGGAGTAGGCCGGGTGCCGGACGGGCTGCGTACAGGCGCCCGAGCTCGCCCTCGGGCAGCGACAGGAACACCGGCAGCTCGGGGTGCGCGCGACGCAGGTCCATCAGCCCGGAGCCGTCCTCCAGGGCGAAGAGACGCGCGCCATCGTCCGCCCACGGGTCGAGCACGCTGGCCAGGGCGGTGTAATCGCGCGTCTTGACGATGCCGCGGTCGACGCCGTGCGCCGCCAGCGCGCGGCGAAGATCGGACCGCGTCGCCTGGAAGGCCGCGGCCTCGGCGCTGCGCCGGGTCCAGGGCTCGCGCGACGCGACCACGGCCGTGGCGAGCAGCGCGACCACGGCGGCGCCGTGTACGCGGGATGCCTCGAGCCACCCCCGCGCACGGTGCGGGAGCAGGACCGCCCCCCGCGCGACCAGCAGCCACACCAGCGGCGCCGCCGGGAAGAGGTGGCGCGCGCCGAAGAACATCGAGTTGCCGTAGTAGAAGAGCCCGTAGGCGAACGTCAGCGCCAGCACGAAGGCCAGCGCCACGGCGTCGGCCGCCGAGGCCGCCGCGAGCGGGACGAAGGCCATGAGGACCAGCGGGGCGAAGCCGAGGAGCTCCTCGCCGACGGAGCCGGCGCGCTCGCGCGTGACAGCAAGGCCCTCGGCGGGACCGAAGCCGTGCGGCCCGAAGCGCGCGACCAGGCCAGGGTGCTCGACCGTGCACCCCACGTCGGGGCCGAAGCCGAGGCGATGGCACGTCGGGGGCCAGTCGGAGCGCGCGAAGTAGAGCGACTGCGTCGGCATCAGCCACGCGCCGGTCGCGGCGTGCTGCTCCAGCGCGAGGAACGCCAGCAGCGGCGTGGCCCCCAGCGCAGCCCACGCGAGCGCGCGTCGGCCGGGACCGGTCCACACCAGCACCCCTGCCACGGCGGCCCCCAGCACCACGCCGTCGAGGAGCCTCGAGGCGAGCACCCAGCCCACGCAGCCGCCCGCGATCACACCGCGCAGCCTCGGCTGCAACGAGATCTCGAGGGCGCACGCCAGCGCCACGCACACCAGCACCGCCACGAATGCGTGCGAGAGCAGGTCCGCCGTCTCGAGCGCCCGCCCGATCGACGTCAGCGACAGCAGCAGGGACACCCGCATCGCGAGCTCGCCGGCGTCGGGACCTGCCTGCGCCACCCGGGAGAGCACTCCCCCCAGCCAGGCCTGGGCCACGACCAGCACCCCTGCGAGGAACGGCCCCACCAGCATCGGGTGCCCGAGCCACACGAACGGCACGAGGGCCAGGGGCCAGCCCGGCGGGAAGACGCCGTAGAGGCGCTGGTCCGGGCCCTCGAGCAGGAAGTGGTCGCCGAAGGCCTGCGCCGGCAGGGGCTCGGGCATGCCAAAGTGCCCGTGCGCCAGGGCGTGCGCCTGGAGCAGGTAGACGCCGGCATCGATCGAGAGCGGCTGGTCCCGGAGCGTCCGGTGCAGGACCCACCAGGAGAGCACGGCCGCCGCCGCCGCGCAGACCGCCACGAAGGCGCCGCGTGGGGCCGCCAGGAGCAGCCGCGGGAGGAGAGACGCCACCGGTCGCAGCGCGAGGGTGACGGCGAACGCGCCCGCCAGCACCGCCAGCCCGAGCCAGGGCCACGCGTCACGGTGCAACAGCGCGAGGCCCGTCCACACCAGCGCTGCGGCGAGGCCGAGCACGCGCGCGCCCGAGCGCGTCACGTCGAGCTCACGTGCGCGGGAACGGCTCGCGGGTCGCGCCCTTCGGGTTCGACGCGTCGGTGCCCTCGGCGAACTCGGTCCCGGCGCGCGTCTCGATGAAGGGGCCGCCCACCTCCTCGACGACGTCCTGGTTCATCGCGTCCTCGGCGCCGTACTCGGCGCTCGTCACCTGCTTGACGAACTCCTCGCCCAGCTCCTCCACGAGCGTGTCCTTCGAGCGCGCACGCGGGATGAAGCTGTCCGGCTCCTTCTCGGGCTTGTCGCTCTTGCGGAGCAGGTTCTTGGCGTACTTGGGATCGATGTGTCCCGGATGATCGCGTCGCTGGATGGGCTTCGCCTTCGCCTTCTTCGCGGCCTTGGCCGCTTTGGCCACGGGCCGGGTCGTCTTCGCGACCTTCGCGGCCTTGCTCTTCCTGGCAGGGGCCGCCGGCTTTGCCGCCGCCTTCTTCGCCTTCTTCTTTGCAGCTGCTCGCGCGGGCGCAGCCGCCTTCTTCGCGACCGCCCGCGCCGGCGCCGTCTTCGTCTTCCTGGTGGCCTTGCTCTTCTTCTTCGACTTGGGAGTCGCCATGGGAGGGCCAGGATACGCCAGCCGCTCGGCCCGCGTCGTCCGGTCTTCGCGACTCAGCTCACATCAGTGAGCACCCGGCAGCTGCGGCGTACAGATGCCGCCCAGCGCCGTGTTGCACGTGTTCGGCGCGATGCAATCGGCCGCCGTCTGGCAGGGGAAGGCGCACTTGCCGTACTGCGTGTTGCAGTGGTGGAGCCCGCACATCAGGTCGCTCTGGCACGGCGTGGCCAGCGGACCGGGAGTCGCCATCGCGCCGGACCCTGCGGGGGCGGGTGCGGTGGGAGCCGGGGCGGGTGCCGGCGCCGGGGCGGGCGGATAGCCTCCGGGTGCCGGCGCGGGCGGGGGCGTGTACGTGGGCTGCGGCTGAGCGTAGGTCGGCTGGGGCGGTGGGTAGCCGGGCTGCGCGGTGTAGCCAGGCGGCGGCTGGGTGGGCGGCGCATACCCGGGGGGCGCCTGGCCGGGCGCATACCCGGGCGGCGCGTACCCCGGCGGGTACCCCGGCGGCGGATAGGCCCCGTAGGGCGAGGCCGTGGGCGCGGCGGCCGGCTGGTTGGCCGTAGGTTCTTCGCAGGCGGCGACGGCGAGCGCCACGGGGACGGCCAAGAAGAGGAGAGCGACGGGTGAAGCGCGCATGGTGCTCATGAAATCACGGGTTGCTCTGGGGGACACTACCTTTCGACGGCTCGACCGGAGAGCTGCCCGTGGAAGGCGCGGTAGGAAGAGCATGCGGCGGATCATGGAGGATGGGTCCAGTGGTCTCGGTGGTGCCGTCCGCGTCGACCACGGCCCCCGCCTCCACCGACGCCACCGCCAGGGCGGGAGGCGACTCGATGGCCGTGCCGTGTGCGTCGCGCCACACGCCCGGCGCGTACCAGAGCTGGCCGTCGGTCCCGCGCACGACGAACCAGGGCGAGTAGGCCGCGTCGGGTGGCGGCTTGACCCACCGACCCGACAGCCACGCCCACCGTGCACGCCGCCAGAGCCACTGTCCATCGACCCACACCGCCAGCTCGCCGGGACGCTCCGGAACGACCTCGACACGCGCCGGCGGAGGGAGCTGGTCCACGGGCTGGAGCGCGTCCGTGGGCTGCGGCACGTACGTGGGATGGCGCAGCAGGGGCGCGCAGCCCGCACCCGCAGCGGTCACGGCGCAGAGCATGGCGACAGCACGAACACGCATGCGCGAATCATTGAAGCACGTACACTCGTCGTCGTCCGGGGACCGTTCGCAGGACATGCACGCCTTCGCCTCCCGCTCGCTGTGCTGCCTCCCCTCCCCCGTGCTCGCAGTCGCCGTCGCCGGTGCGCTGCTCCTGTCCGGCTGCGCCACCATCCCCGAGGGCCGCTCGGCCATCGACTCGGTCGCGATCGTGAACGCCGGCGCCCTCGACGGACGCGACGTGGCCGAGAAGCTCGCGACGACCGAGTCGCCCCGGTTCCTGGGCCTCTTCCCGGGGCTCTTCTACGAGTACGAGATCTTCGACGCCGCGATGCTCCAGCGCGACCTCGCGCGCGTCGAGCGCTACTACCGCGGGCACGGGTTCCTCGAGGCCCACGCGCGGGCCGGGCGGGTCGTTCACGAGCGCAACGACCACGTCCGCATCGAGATCGTCGTCGATCCGGGGCCCCCCACCGTCGACCGCAACCTCCGCATCGACGGCCTGGACGAGCTGCCCCGGACCATCGCCGACGACGTCCGCGAGGCCGCCGCGAAGGCCTTGCCGCCGGGCACCCGCTTCGAGGAGGACGCGTACGCCAAGGCGCAGACCAGGATCGCTCGGGCCCTCACCGATCGCGGCTACGCCTACGCCACCCTCAAGGCCGATGCGCAGGCCGACCTGAGCGCGCACGCCATCGACTACGTCTTCACCGTGCACGCCGGGCCGCCCGCGGTCTTCGGTCCGGTCACCCTCGTACAGGACGCGGACCCGAGCAACAAGGGCTGCCCCGAGCCCCGCCCGGACATCGGCACCGCGTGCTCGCAGCCGAACCTCTCGTGCAGTTACGGCGCCTGCAAGGGTGGTATCGCGCTGCAGTGCACCGGCGGCCTGTGGCAGCAGGAGGCGACGGCGTGCCTCGACGAGGCGCCGCTGCAGCGAGCGCTCCACATCCACCCCGGCGAGCCCTACTCCAAGTCGGCCATCGAGGCGGCCACCCAGGCGCTGCTCGATCTCGAGGTCCTGAGCGCCGTGCAGATCGTCCCCGCGCTGCCCGATCCGCCCGCGTCCGTCGTCCCGCTCACCGTGTATGTGCAGCCGGGCAAGATGCACTCCATCCGCCTGGGCGGAGGCTTCGAGTTCGACGAGATCAAGACCGAGCTCCACGGGCTGGTGGGCTGGGAGGACCACAACTTCTTCGGCGACCTGCGAGACTTCACCGTCGAGTTCAAGCCAGGCGTCGTGCTCTACCCGATGCGCAGCGACAACATCGTAAAGCCGACCAACCCGCTGCCCGAGGAGCGCACGCGCCTCAACCTGAAGCAGCCGGGCTTCATCGAGCCGCGGACCACGCTCTTCGTGCAGCCCGAGGGCAACGTCTTTCCCATGCTCGTCGCGCCCGATCCCGCGTCCGACCAGCCCGTGCTGGGCTACGGGGAGCTCAAGGGGACCATCGGCGTGGAGCGGCGCTTCGGCAAGCACGTCCTCGTCCGGCTCGGCGAGACCGTCCAGAGCGAGTTTCCGTTCGCGTACACCAGCCTGCAGCTCACCCAGCAGGTGCCCCCGATCGTCCTCACCTACCCGCAGCTCATCACCCAGCTCGACCTGCGCGACGACCCCATCCACACGCACTCGGGCATCTTCCTGTCGAACGACGTGAGCGTCGCCAGCGGCCCCTACCTCGGCTACGCGAGCGACGTCCGCGTCCAGCCCGAGGCGCGCGGATACATCCCCATCACCCGCCACATCACCTTCGCCGCGCGCGCGACCGTCGGCTTCCTCTTTGCTTTCAACTACGGCGACTACGTGCAGAACCACCTGCAGGACACCCTCGATCCGAACAGCGTCTCGAGCCAGCGGCTCTACCAGGTCGTCGATCGGGACATCGAGATCGTGTACTTCCGCGGCTTCTTCGGGGGCGGCCCCAGCTCCAACCGCGGCTACCCCCTCCGGGGCATCGCGCCCCACGGCGTCGTGCCCTTCCTCAGCCCTGCCACGCTCGCCGCGCAGCAGGCCGCCTCGACCGGGAAGACGCTCAGCTGCGTCCCGGGTCAGCCCGGATACAACCCCACGACCTGCGAGATCCCCGTCGGCGGCTTCACGATGTGGGAGGGATCGATAGAGGTTCGCTTCGACATCTCGGGTCCCCTCGGGACCACGCTCTTCTGCGACACCGGCGACGTGGCCCCGGGCGAGGTGCAGCTGCGTTTCAACCACCTCGACCTGTCGTGCGGCGCAGGCGCGCGCTACGACACGCCGGTGGGAGCGATCCGCCTCGATCTGGCCTACCGCATCCCGGGCCTGCAGGTGATCGGCAGCGAGACGGCGGCGCAGCAGCGCGAGGACGGGACCGCGCCGCTCTACTTCAACACCATCCCCATCGCCCTCGCGTTCGGCATCGGCGAGACCTTCTGACGCATGAGGGGGTCGCGCCTGCTCGCCGCGCTGGCCAGGGGGGGTGGCACCACCTTGCTGCTGCTGGCCGCGGTGGTGGGCGGGCTCCTGCTGCACCTGAACGTGAATGCCGTCCGGCGCGCCCTGGTCACCCGCGTGAACGATGTGCTCGCGTCCGCGCTCGCCGGCCGGATCGTGCTCGATCGCGTCGGCGCCCTGGGTGTCCTCTACGCCGACGACGTGGACGCCCACGTCGACGATCCCTCGGGCACGACCGTGCTCCGCGTGTCGGGCGTGGACGCGCACGTCCTGGCCGTGGACCTCTTGCAGTCGCTGGCCACGGGCGGCGACCTCCGCCTCGCCATCGACCGCCTCTCGGTCGCCCGCGCCGACGTGGACCTCGACGCGGACGAGAAGGGTACCCTGCGCATCGCGAACGCCTTCGCGCCGCGCGCGCCGTCCAGCCCCCCTTCCACCTCCGGCGGGGGGCTGCGCCTCAGCATCCCCCACGGGCTGCTGGGCCACGTCACCGTCCACAGACGCCCCGGCGCCGGGCCCCCCATCGACGCCGACATCGACGGGGCCGATGCCTCCGTGAGCGTCGCGCCGGGCGCGCTTGCCCTGGAGCTCCGCCACGCGCAGCTCGTGGCGCGTGGCCTCCTCGAAGGCGTGAACCTCGAGGGCTCGCTCGACGCGCGCTTCGCCCAGCCCGCGCCTGACGGCGGCGACCTCTTCGCCCACGCGTCGTGGCACGGCCTGGTGGGCCAGCTGGCGGGCACGGCCGAGGCCACCTACGATGCGGGGCGCGTGGACGCGCTGGTGGACGTGCCGCCGGCGCACCCGGACTGCGTCCGCACCTTGTGGTCGTCGTGCCCGTTCGGGGACACGGTGGCGGCGCACGCCGAGGTGCACGGCGCCCTGCCGCGGCTGCTGGTGACGGCGCGGGCCAGCGTGGGCGGCGGCACGGTCACCGTGCTGGGGGCCGCGAGCGTGGCCGACGAGGTCCGGGCCAACCTGCGCATCACCGCCGCGTCCATCGACGCCCACGCCCTCGCCCCCTCGGCCCCGTCCACTGAGCTCGATGCCTATGGCGACGCCGTGCTCGTGGCGATGCCCACGCAGGGCGCAGGGGCCATCGTCACGCTGGACTTCGCGGGGGGGACGATGGGAGCCACGCGCTTGCCGACAGCCACCCTGCGGGCGCAGATCGTGCGAGACGCCGCGGCGGGCCTGACCGCCGAGGCGAAGCTCGCCGTCCACGAGCCCGGGGCGCCTGCCACCGCCACGTTGCGGTTCGCGCATCCGTCCACCCCGGGGAGCCCGGCGTCGGTCGGTTTCGACGCGAACGTCGAGGTCCCGCGCCTCGACGGGGTGCCGCGCCTCGGCCCGGTCGCGCGCGGCGCGGCGCGCGCGCGGGTGGAGGGCACGGTCGACCTCGGCACGATGCGGATGGAAGCGAACGGCGAGGCCAGGCTGGACGCGCTCGACGCCGGAGGCGTGACGCTGCACGACGCGCTGCTCAAGGTCGGGGCCAGCGGTCCGCTCTCCGCGCCGTGGGTCGACCTCGACCTCCGCGGCGGTGGGCTGGTGGCCGGTCCGCTGCGCTTCGAGACGCTGCACGCGCAGCTGCACGGGCCCCCGGGCAGCGCGCCGGTGAAGATCACGCTGCGGGGGCACGGCGCGGACTTCTACGCGCGCGCCCGCGTCGACCTCCAGGGCGGCACGACGCTGCACGAGGTCGAGCTCTCGATGGACCGCGACGGCGAGAGCGCGCAGGCGCGGGCGGAGCTCGTGGCCATCGGCGCGCGCGAGACGAGCGTCGACGACCTCCAGGTCTACGGCCTCGGCCACACCCTGCGCGCGACGGTGCGCTCGCGCCCCGGCGCGCTGCTCGTGCAGGCGAGCAGCAAGGGCCTCGACCTGGCGCGCCTCGGGCGGCTGACGGGCGTGACGGGGCTGGCGGGCGCCCTCTCGCTGGACGTCGACGCCTCGCTGCGTCCGGGCGCCGCCACGGGCCGGGTGAGGCTCGACCTGTCCCGTGGCTCGTTCGCCGGCTGGAGCGACGCGCAGGCGCACGTGGACGCGACGCTCGACGGCCGGCATGCGGCAGGCCGCGTGACCGCGAGCATGGGGGACATCGGCGCGCTGGACGTCACCTCGAAGTCCCTCGAGCTCGGCGCCGCGGGGCCCCTCGCGGTCTCCGGCTGGCGGACGGCCTGGGGCGACGTGGATGTCTCGGCGCACGTCGATCTCGACAAGCTCTCGGCGAAGCTGCCCAAGGACGCGCTCCCCGGGAAGAAGCTCGCGGGGACCGTCACCCTGCAGGGCCACGTCGAGCGCGACTCGGCGAGCGACTCCACCCCCGACGTCGACCTCACCGCCAGCACCCAGGGCCTCGCCCTCGTCGGCACCCCGTTCCCGTGGCGCATCGGCGGCATGGAGCTGACGACGCATGCGCACGTCGACGGGAACACCGGGGCCACGGCGTTCGACGCGACCGTGGCCGACGCGGCCGGCCCGCTGGCCACGCTTCACGCCTCGTCGGAGGCCGTCCCCTACGCCCGCCTGTTCACCGCGGCCGAGCCGCTCACGCAGGCGCTGCTCGCCATGCCGCTGCAGGCGACGCTCGCCGTCCCCCCCCGCGACGTGACCAGGCTGCCCGCCTTCCTCGGGACGCGGGGCATGAAGGGGACGCTCCAGGCCACCGTCGATCTGCGTGGCTCGGTGGACAAGCCCGAGGTCGAGGTGAAGGCGACCGTCAAGGACGGCAAGCCCGAGGTGACGGTGCTGGCGTTGCCGCTCGACCTCGCGCTGACGGCTCACTACGACGGCTCGCGCGCCGACGCCGGCCTGGTCGCCGTCTCGCGCGGCAAGCAGGTGCTCGAGGCGAGCATGGAGACGCAGGTGCGCATGGCCGACGTGCTCGGCGACTGGGAGCTGCCGTGGACCACCTCGGCCCGCGTGACGCTGACCGACCTGCCGCTGCAGAGCATCCCGGCGGTGGACGATCGGCAGGTGCGGGGCCTCGCCAGCGGCACGATCGAGCTCGACGGCCTGCACGAGGACGCGCGGGCGTCGGTGGCGCTGACGCTGAACAACCTGCAGGTGGGCGACGTGAGCTGCCGCCCGACGACCTTCAAGGCGACCGCCAGCAGCCGGGGCATCGACGCGTCGGCGCGCATCGACGAGCAGGACGGCTACGCGGAGGTCAGGGCCCACCTGGGCGCGACCTGGGGCAAGGCCATGGCGCCGTCACCGGACGCGTCGCAGGCGTCGGACGTCGTCGTCACGGCCAGGAACTTCCGCGCGGCGGTGCTCCTTCCCTTCGTGTCGTCCGTCTTCACCGAGCTCGACGGGCGGGTCGACGCGAGCGCGCGGCTGCAGATCGATCCGGCCAACAAGAAGATGACGCCCGAGGGCACCCTCTCGCTCACCGGCGGCGTGTTCGAGCTGAGCGCGATGGGCAGCGAGCTCCACGACGCGACGGCGAAGATCACGCTGACGCCCGACGGCGTCGTACGCCTGGAGAACGTCCGCGCCCGCGGCCTCACCGGGCTGGTCGAGGCGGCCGCGAGCGCGCGCTTCCAGGGGACCGAGCTGGTGGGGGCCCACGCGCTCGTCCAGGTGCCGAGGAAGCAGGCGCTCCCGCTGGTGATCGACGGGACGCAGATGGGCCTCTTCGACGGGCGGGTGGACGTGACGGCGGCGCGCGCCGCGGACGGGATGAACGTGGCCGTCGACGTCACGGGGATGCGCCTCCAGCTGCCGCTCGCCTCCGGGCACGCCGTGCAGACGCTGGGCGACATCGGCGGCGTGCGCGTCGGGATCGCTCGCCCGGGCGAGTTCGTCCCGCTTCGCCTCGACGGGGGCGAGGCCGAAGTGCCCGTGGCCTCCGCCCGGCGCACGCCGCTGAGGCTCACCGTGAACCTGGCCAAGGACACCGAGGTGAAGCGCGGGGCGGACCTCGACGTGCAGATGGAAGGGTCGCCGCAGATCACGGTCGCCGACACCATCACGGCCAAGGGCGGCATCCGGCTCACGCACGGGACGCTGAACGTGAAGGGCAAGACCTTCAACATCGAGAGCGGCACCGTGACCTTCGTCGACGACCCCACCAACCCCCAGGTCGTGCTGAAGGCGTCGTGGAACGCCCCCGACGGCACCGTCGTCTACGCGAACTTCGTCGGCCCGCTGAAGACCGGCAAGGTCACGCTCACCTCGGAGCCGATGCTCACCAACGACCGCATCCTCAGCCTGCTGCTCTACGGGACGCAGGACCAGCAGGCGGCCGGGGGCGCGACCGCCGGGACGGCGCAGCTCAGCGCGGCGAGCGGCGTGGCCGGCAGCGCCGCCTCCGAGAACGTCAACCAGGCGCTCGGCGGCGTGAACTCGGCGCTGCAGAGCCTGGGCGTCGGCGCGCAGATCGCGACCAAGCTCGACACGTCGGAGGCGACTCCCCGGCCCGAGGTCGAGGTGCAGATCGCGCAGGACCTCTCCTTCCAGATCGCCTGGGTGCTCGGCGTGCCGCCGCCGGGGAGCAACCCCGACACGACGCTCTTCACGCTGAGCTGGCGCTTCCTGCAGCACTGGCAGGCGGAGACGACGGTGGGCGACGCCGGGACCACCATCCTCGACCTGGTGTGGCAGCACAGGTATTGACGTCGTCCGGGGAGCAAGTCCCCGCTGCGGGGCGCCCGGCGACGTCGTATGGATCGGTTGGATGTCCCGCGACGAGCTGTGCGCCGCCGCCCTGGTCCTCGCCTTCGCGGTCGTGGTCACCGCGCACGTGCTGCTCCTCGCGGGGCTCGCGCGGCGCCCGCCGCGGTGGCGAGCCCTGGTCGCGCTGCTCGTGCCGCCGCTGGCGCCGTACTGGGGGTGGCGCGAGCAGCGGAGACGCGCGGTGACGTGGGTCGCGGGGGCGGTCGCGTACGGTGCGCTGCTCCTGTGGGCGAGACGCTGACGGGGAGCACGGGGACGGCCGGGCGCTCGGGGCGGCTGCTGGCGCGAAGTGACGCCACGGGATGCGCGCACCCGAGCATGAAGGCGCCACGCTCGACCGCCGTGGCGCTTTCCCCCTCGTGCGTGGCGGCTCGCACGACGGGGGATGCGCCAGACCCGAGGAGCGTGGCGCCACGGAGGTCGTCGATGGCGCTGGATGCGAGCTCGTGGACGCCACGGCCAGCGTGCGTGGCGGGTTTCACGTCCCCGTTGGCGGCACATGCCGCCACCGTGGCGCCACACAGGTCGTCTCTGGCGCTTCCCCGGAGCCAGGAGCCGCCACCCTCGAAGGCCGCGCCGCCACACCCGTCCCGCGCGGCGCCAGGACGCGCGAAGACCACGAAACGACGGGGGGCTGCTTTCGCAACCCCTCGGCATTTCTTCTCTTCTGCTTCGTCGGGGCGAGAGGATTCGAACCTCCGACCCCTTGACCCCCAGTCAAGTGCGCTAACCAGGCTGCGCTACGCCCCGAAGGAGAGCGCGCAACGTAGTCCAGCCACGCCAGAGCGCAAGGGTTTCGCGCACGTAGGTCACGGGGGCGCCACGGTGGCCGCTGCGGTTCCGCTGCCCTTCACGTCGAGGGGCGCAGTGGCGCGGTGGCCGTCGGGTGCGGTGATCCAGTAGCGCCCCTCCGGCAGCATGGCCTCGAAGGGATCCACCAGCGTGATGGGCTGGGTCGACCCGTCCGCGACGAGGGAGACCGTCGCGCCCGGCGCCGCACCCGGGACCGTGAGCTTCACGGCGCCGACCGTCTGCCCGGCGGCCATCGCGAGCTCGCCCACCAGGCTGGCCGTGTCCCCGCGCTGCCCGACCAGCAGGACCCGCGCGTACTGCGTGCGGTCGTGCCCCGCGAGCGTGACCTTCGTGCGCTGCGTGGTGCGGCTCCACGAGCCCCCGCTCGTGGCCGTGATGCTGCCGTCGGTGGACGTCAGCGCGTAGCTCACCGCGCGCCCGACCGCGCCGATGTACACCCCGCTGGACGGACCCGCGAATCCTCGCGCCTCGCCGTCGGCCACCCGCTCCGCCGTCCCCCACTCGACGGCGTCGCCCACCGCGGGCAGCTCGACGGCGACGTCACCCGGGTTCTCCACCGTGGTCTCGATGAGCAGCGCGCGATCCGGTCCGTGGAGCGTGTAGCGCGTGGTCACGACGAGGGCGGCCAGCGAAGCTCCCCGTCCGACCACCTCGATCCACGCGCTGCCGTCTCCCTCGGCCCCGCTGCGCAGCCACCGGTACTCCACCGCGGGCGACGGCGCTCCGAAGCTCGCGACGACCTGCCCCAGCTCGTCCTTGCGCGTGGTGGCGTCCGCGGCGTCGAGCACGCTGCCGCCGCGCTCCGCCGGCCCCGCCCCGCCCACCTGCCCCACCACGAACGCGACCTCGGCGTTCTCGAGGAGGAGATCGCCCGGCCGGCCGGTCGCGCCCGGACCGCCGAGCTGCTCTCCCTCCTTCATCGCGTGGACGCGCGCCGCAGTCGCGGGTGCGGGCTCCTCGGCCTCGGCGGCGGCCACGGGGTCGGCGAGCCACTGCAGGCGCTGCGCGGCGCGAGGGTCCACGTGGATGACCGGCGTGATGTCGCTCGGAGAGGGGCAGCCCGCCAGCGCGAGGAGCGGGAGGAGGGTCACGGTGAGGCGCGGCATGTACCGGTGAGACACGGAGGAGCCCGAGGGCTTGGCCCTTCACCCCATCTTGCGCTGCGCCAGGAACCTCGCCAGCGCCTGGGCCTTGGGGACCAGCGTCGCCACCTCGATGAGCTCTTCCTTGGTGTGGAAGCCCGTCCCCCGCGGACCCATGCCGTCGATGGACGGGATGCCCAGGTTGCTCGACGTGCTCGCGTCGCTCCCTCCGCCGATGAGCGGCGCCTCGTCGCCCCCGAGGCCGTGCGCCCTGGCGCAGGCCGCGTACTCCGCGAGCAGCTGAGCGCTGGCGTCGCTGCGCTCGAGCGGCGTGCGGGCGATGCCCCCGTGGAGCTCCAGGCGCGTCCCGGGGACCCCGGAGGCGGCGTGCTCGGCGGCCGCGCGCACGCTGGCGACGAGGGCCTCGCCGTCGACCGCGGTGCAGAAGCGCAGATCGAGCTGCGCCTCGGCGCGATCGGGCACGGTGTTCTTGCTCGCGCCGCCCGACACGCGGCCCACGTTGACGGTGACGCCGCGGTCGTAGTCGGTCAGCCGCTGCACGCCGTCGACGAAGCGGGCCAGCGCCCAGATGGCGTTCGCCCCCTCCCGGTGCGCGTTGCCTGCGTGCGCGGCCTTGCCGTGGGCCACGGCGGTCATCCCGCCCGTCCCCTTGCGGCGCGTGATGATCGCGTCCCCCTTGCGCCCGGCCTCGAACACCAGCGCCGCCGCCGACCCGCTGATGGAGGCCGCGATGACCCCCTGCCCCTCCGGCGAGCCCACCTCCTCGTCGCTCACGATCACCACCCGCACCGGCACCACGGCGTCGAGACCGCCCGTCGCGGCCAGGGCCTTGAGCGCGAAGGCGATGACCACCAGGCCGCCCTTCATGTCGAGCACCCCCGGTCCGCGCGCCAGGTCCCCGTCGCGACGGAAGCCCTCGAAGGTCCCGGGCGGGAACACGGTGTCGAGGTGGCCGACCAGCGCCACGGCGCCGCGGTTCGGGAGCTGCGCGCGCGAGCGGAAGACCAGGTGGTCGGCGAAGCGCTCGCTCGGTCGCACGTGAACCTCGAGGCCCTCGATGGCGAAGAGCGCCCGAAGCAGGGTCCCCACCTTGCGGCCCCCCTCCGGGTTCTCGGTGTACGAGTTCTCGTCGACGAGGACCGCGATCGCGTCCTCCATCGTGCGCTGCTTGTCGGAGAGCCACAGGGTCGCTTCGTCGGCGTGGGTGCTCATCGCGGGCGGCGAGCGTAGCACCGCCCCTGCCTGGCCTGGACCGCCCCCCCGCCGTTCGGGCGACTCGACGGCGCGGCTGCCCGTGCGCATGCTGTACCGAGCACGTGTTCGATCACTCCCACATCAGCAGCCTCGCCAGGACGCCCAACGCCAACACGCGCTTCGTGCCGGGCGGACCCCGGCTGGAGGCGCAGTGGCTGGACGAGGCCTACAGCAGGGCGCGCGACCTCCAGGCTGCCCCCATGACCGCACCCGGGCTGCGCATCGTGTGGTGGCGGGGCGACGAGCTCGGCTGGTTCGACCTGGTGGCGCACTCCCGGGTCTACGCCGTGGTGGGGCGGCACATGAAGTGCGACGTCGTCCTCCCCAGCGACCCCTCTGTTGCGCTGCGTCACCTGCTGCTGCGCGCCACGACGCTCGACGACGGCACCCCGGCCCTGCGTGTGCTCGATCTGCGCACCAGCACCGGCTTCCACCTGGACGACGACACCGAGCAGCGGGCGCTGGTGGCGACCGGGCCCCTCGCCCTGCGGCTGGGGCGCTACGCCCTCGTCGCGATCCCCTCCCGCGCCGAGCTCCCGGAGCGGCGTCCCTCGCCCGAGGTCATCGAGGCCCCCCGTATGCCGACGCACGGGGGGTGGAGCTCACCCCGGCGGACGTCGGTGACGACCATGCCGCCCCTTCCCATGCTCGACGACGTGGCGCGCGACGTGGCCGCGGGGGGCCATGCGCGCGTGACGCTGCGGCGCGGGGGCGCGTGGGCGAGCGTCGACCTGCCCGAGGCGGCGCTCGACGCGGGCGTGCTGGTGGGCCGGGCGGATCGCTGCGAGCCGCGCCTGCGCGCGGTGCTGACCGAGAGTGTGTCGCGCGTGCACGTGCTCCTGCTCCGGGAGCACGGCGTGGTGCACGCCTTCGACTGCGCGTCGATGCAGGGGATGTTCGCCGACGACCAGCGGGTGCGGCGCGTACGCCTGCCCGACGAGGGAGGGACGCTGCGCCTCGCGTCCAAGGATCCCGTGCTCCTCGAGTGGCACCCCCGCGCCCCCCAGGTGTGAAGCCGGGCGCGACCTGTACTAGGCTCCGCGCCCATCCTCATGGCCAAGCGTTTCAAGGCCGCCGTCATCGGCGGCAGCGGTTACGGCGGCGCCGAGCTCGTGCGGCGCCTCCTGCTCCACCCGGACGTGGAGCTCGTGCGGGTCGCCTCCATCGACTTCGTGGGCGAGCCGCTCTCGGCGGTACACCCGAACCTCGAGGGGCAGACCGACCTGCGCTTCGAAGGGCTCTCCCCGGCGGAGGCGGCGCGCGGGATGGACGTCGTGCTGCTCGGACTCCCTCACAAGGTGAGCGCCGGCAAGGCGCAGGAGATCATGCAGACCGGGGCGCGCATCGTCGACCTCTCGGGCGACTTCCGGCTGCGCGATCCCGCCGACTACGAGAAGTACTACGGCGCCAAGCACCCCTGCCCCGAGGAGCTCACGCGCGGGACGTTCGTGTACGGCCTGCCCGAGCTCAATCGCGAGGCCATCCGCGGCGCCCGCTACGTCGCGTCGCCGGGCTGCTTCGCCACGACCATCGAGCTCGCCCTCCTCCCGCTGGCCAAGGCGGGCCTCCTCCACGGGGCGGTCGAGGTGGTGGGCATCACGGGCTCGAGCGGGAGCGGCATCGCGCCTTCCGCCGGCACGCACCACCCGGTGCGCGCCAACAACCTCAAGACGTACAAACCCCTCGAACACCAGCACATCCCGGAGATCACGCAGACGCTGGCCGCGGCCGGCGCGAAGGGGGTGACGCTGCGGTTCGTGCCGGTGAGCGCGCCGCTCTCGCGCGGGATCTTCGCCACCTGCTTCGCCCACGTGGACGCGCAGGTCGAGGCCGGGGCGCTGAGGAAGCTCTTCGCCGAGACGTATGCGCACGAGCCCTTCGTCCGGGTACCCGCCAAGCGGCTCCCGGAGGTGGTGGCGGTCAAGGGGACCAACTACGCCGAGGTCGGCCTCCAGCCGGGCGACACGGCGGACGGAAAGCGGGCGGTGGCGTGCTTTGCCGCGACCGACAACCTGATCAAGGGCGGGGCCGGGCAGGCCATCCAGTCGATGAACCTGATGCTGGGGCTCGACGAGCGGCTCACGCTGGAAGATCCGGGCGGCTGGCCGTGAGCGCCTACGTCGTCATCAAGCTGGGGGGCGAGGTGGTGTCCTCCCCGCACATGGCGGCCATCGCGGCAGACGTGGCCGAGATGCAGGGCCGGCGCGAGCGCGTCATCGTCGTCCACGGCGGCGGACCGCAGGCGACGGACCTGCAGAAGAAGCTCGGGCAGACGCCGAAGATCGTCGCCGGCCGCCGCATCACCGACGCCGATGCGCTCGAGGTGATGAAGATGGTCGTCGCCGGCAAGCTGAACGTCGACGCCTGCGCGGCGCTGACGGCGGCAGGCGCGAAGCCCGTGGGCCTGCACGGCGCCAGCTCGCTGACCGTACGCGCCGTGAAGCGACCGCCGCGGGTGGTCACTGGTGCCGGGCCCGAGCCCATCGACTTCGGCCACGTCGGCGACGTCACGGGAGTGAACGAGGAGCTGCTCGGGCTCCTCTCGATCGGCGGGTACGTGCCGGTCATCGCCTGCCTGGGCGCCGACCAGGACGGCAACGTCTACAACATCAACGCCGACGTCGTCGCCAACCGGCTCGCCATCGCCCTCGACGCCAAGGCGCTCGTCCTGGTGAGCGACGTGCCCGGCGTCATGCGCGACCTGGCCGATCCCGCCTCGCGCATCCCGCGACTCTCGGTCGCCGAGGGCAGGCAGGCGATCGCCGACGGGGTCGTCACCAAGGGGATGATCCCGAAGCTCGAGGAGTCCTTCGCGGCGATCGCGGAGGGGGTGAACGCGGTGCACATCGTCGGCCGCCTCGAGCGAGGACAGCTCGCGCGGGAGGTCGCCGAACCCGGGAGCGTGGGGACGGTGCTGGTGCGGTGAGGCTCGAGGAGCGCGCGTTCGCGCCGCGCTCCTCGGACCTTCTCCGCGGTGGTCAGGGAGCCGTCTTGCCGCCTGCGCTCGCGCTCGCGCTGCCGCTGGCGCCGGCGCTCCCGCCACTGGCGCTCGCCTGGACGCTGACCGACACGCTGACGTTGGCCTGGATGCCCGTCGCGGCGTCGACCGCGCCCTTGAAGGGCGACGCGACGCAGGCGATGAGGGCGGCGCCGGCGATCTTGTCGCTGGTGGCCGTCTTCACGACGCCCTCCACGCCCTCGACCACGGACTTCACGCTGGTCACGATCTGGGGGACGTTCTTCGCCATGCCGATGGACGTGTTGAGGACCATGGGCAGGTCCTTCTCCAGCGTCGTCTGCAGCTTGCCGGCGGCCACCGCGTCGGCTGCCCCCGTGATGCGAACGAGGACGTGCGGCGGCGTGCAGGTCACCTTGGCCTGCACCTGGGCGTCGCACTTGGCCTTGCAGTCGGCGCTCATCGACGGGGGCTTGACGCTGCCCGTACACCTGGGCGCGTCCATCTTGGCCGAGCACGAGCCGGTGCAGGTGCCCGAGCAGCTGGCCGACCCGCTGAGCTTGCAGTCGCCGCCGCACTTGCCCTTGCAGGTGCCCTTGACGTTGCCCGAGCACTTGCCGTCGCACTTGCCCGCGCAGGCCGCGCCGCTGCTCGCCTTGCCGTCGCACTTGCCCGTGCAGTTGCCCGAGCACGACCCGCTGATGTCCGCGTCGCAGGTGCCGTCACACTCGCCGGAGCAAGCCGCCGCGGCGCTCATCTCGCACTCGCCCGAGCACTGCGCGCCGCAGGTACCCTGCAGCTTGCCGCCCTCGCACTGGATGTCGGCGCTGCCCGGCTTGACGGTCGCGTCGCAGCTGGCGCCGCAGTCGGCGTAGGCGTTGATGTCGAGGCCGCAGTGCGGCTCCCCGTCGATCTCGAGCGCGACCGATGCCTTGGCGCCGAGCTTGGCCTTGGTGTCGCCGATGATCTTCCCGGCGGCCTTGCACGCGTCCTGCGCGTTCTTGTAGGGCGTGGGGTCGCCCAGGTCCGCGGCCAGGGTGCTGCACGCGGTGGTCAGGTCCGCGTCGATCTTGTCGGCGAGGATCTTCATCTCCACCGCAGCGCCGACGCCGGCCTTGACCTTGGCAGCGACGTCCGGCTTGAGCTTGAAGTTGGCCGCGAAGTCGAACTTGGCGATCTCGTCGGGCTTGGACATGTCCGGGCACTGGCCGCTGGGCAGGCCCGCAGCGCTGGTGACCTTCGACATGGCCGCGCAATTCACGATGAACGGAGCGCTGAGCCCCGCAAAGACAATCGGCCAAGAAACTCGACGCATGATTTTGCGAGTCATTGTCGTTCCCTCCTGAAGAGCTTCGCGCCCAGACCCCCAACGACTTGCACCGTTGCGGCGCGGCCGGATTACCACGGTCGAGCCCCTCGAAGCCAGGCAATTGCCGGGTGTGTGACGGTGGGCGCCCCGTGTTACAGGCACGGGATGCACATCACGGTGTGCGATGTGGGCCTCGGCAACCTGCGCAGTGTCGAGCGGGCGCTTCGCGAGGCGGCGCGTGGTCGCTCGATGGACGTCGAGGTCACGCGCGACCCGGCGCGGGTGAGCAAGGCAGACCGGCTGGTCATGCCTGGCCAGGGCGGCTTCGGCGACTGCGCCCGGGCGCTGGAAGGCGCGCTGGGCGACGCCGTCCGCGAGCACGTCACGCGCGGCAGGCCCTACCTGGGCATCTGCCTGGGGCTCCAGGTGCTCTTCGGGTCGAGCGAGGAGGCGAAGGGGTGCGCGGGCCTCGGCCTGCTGGCCGGGGAGGTCGTGCGCCTGCGCGGCGGCGTGGACACGTCGACCGGCGGGGCGTTGAAGATCCCGCACGTGGGCTGGAACGAGGTGGTGCCGGAGCGCGCGCACCGCGGCCTGCTCGCCGTGGAGACCGAGCACTTCTACTTCGTCCACAGCTACGTGGTCGTCCCGCGCGATCCGGCCGTGATCGCCGGGACGACCGAGTACGGCAGCGAGCGCTTCGTGAGCGCGGTGGTGTGCGAGAACGTCTTCGCCTGCCAGTTTCACCCGGAGAAGAGCCAGCGCGCCGGGCTTGCGCTCCTCGGGAGGTTCCTCGCGTCATGAGGGTCGTGCCCGCCATCGATCTGCTCGGGGGTAAGGCCGTCCGCCTGCGTCAGGGTCGGTACGACGACGTGACGGTGTACGACGAGGACCCACCGGCACGGGCCCGCGCCTGGCGAGGCAAGGTGCCGCTGCTTCACGTCGTGGACCTGGAGGGCGCGCGCGACGGTGCTCCCGTGCAGCGGGAGAGGGTCGCGGCCATCCTCGAGGCGTTCGGGGGCGACGTGCAGGTGGGCGGCGGCGTGCGGACGCGAGCGAGCTTCGAGGCCTACCGCGCGCTGGGCGCCGCGCGCGTCGTCCTCGGGTCCGCTGCGGTGAGCGATCCGGAGCTGGTGCGGGCGCTCGCGTGCGAGCACCCGGGGACGGTCGTCGTCGCCGTAGACGCTCGCGACGGCTTCGTCGCGGTGGACGGCTGGACGCAGGCCACGCGCGTGCGCGCGGTGGATCTCGTGGGCTCCCTGGCCGACGTGCCGCTGGCGGGCGTGCTCTACACCGACGTCGCGCGGGACGGGACGGGCGTGGGGCCGAACCTGGACGCCACGGCGGCGCTGGCGGCGCTCACGCGGGTCCCGGTCATCGCCTCGGGCGGCGTGGGCTCGCTCGAGCACCTGCGCGCGCTGGCAGCCCGCGGGGTCGCGGCCTGCATCGTGGGCCGGGCGCTCTACGAGGGAGCGTTCACGCTGGAAGAGGCGATCGCCGCCTCGGCCTGAAGGTCGACGTCACACCCCGACGGGGTGCCACACCGTCTTGGTCTCGAGGAAGCGCTCGATGAAGCCGAGGCCCTGGCCGGCCTCCGTGGCGAGGCGCGCCGTGTCCTCGGGGCCGTGCGTGCGCACGCGCTTGACGTTGCCGCTCCCCTCGCGTTCCAGCGCCGCCGTGAGCTCGCTGTCGTCGCTCCAGGCATCGACGGCGATGACCTCGCGGTGCCTGGCGAGGTGAGGCGCCATCTCGCCCGCCTGGCCGGTGAGCAGGTTGACGACGCCGCCCGGCAGATCGCTCGTCGCGAGGCACTCGCACCAGAGCACGGCGGTCCGCGCGTCCTCGCTCCCCGCGATGACCACGCAGGTGTTGCCCCCGGCGATGACGGGGAGCACCGTCGACACCAGCCCGAGCAGCGCCGGCCGCTCGGGCGCGACGACGGCCACGACGCCCATCGGCTCGGGCCAGCTGAAGCCGAAGTGCGGCCCTGCCACGGGGTTGAGCGAGGCCACGAGCGCCTGGTACTTGTCGCAGAACCCGGCGTAGTAGACGGCGCGATCGATGGCGCTCTCCACCTCGTGCGCCGCCTGGGCCCCGTGGTGGCCCGCTCCCCCGCGCTCGAGCGAAGTGCGCAGCTCGTCGCGACGCGACTCCATCACCTCCGCCAGGCGATAGAGGATCTGACCGCGGTTGTAGGCCGTGCGCGACGCCCAGCCGTCTCCGGCGTTCTTCGCAGCGAGCACGGCGTCGCGCGCGTCCTTGCGGGACCCGCGCGGCACGTTGACCACCAGGGGATCGGCGCTGCCGCCGACCTCGCCGCGCCCTCGCTCCTGGAAGTACCGCCCGCTCTCGGATCGCACGAAGGCGCCGCCGACGTACATCTTGTAGGCCTTGTTGACCGAGACCCGCGCCGCCGGGTCGAACCCGTCCGCCTCGGCGGTGATGGCCGCGGAGGTCATCGTCCGGCTCGCGCCGGTCAGGCCCGTCGCGCTCACGGTGTCGGCGGTCGCTTCCTTGGTGGTCGTCGTGCGCGAGCTCATAGTAGCTCCGTGTACGCGAGCAGCCCCTGGCGCCCGCCTTCGCGGCCGAAGCCGCTCTCCTTGTAGCCACCGAAGGGCGAGGAGGGATCGAACTTGTTGTAGGTGTTGCCCCAGACGACCCCCGCCTTCAGGCGCTGCGCCATCCAGAAGATCTTCGCTCCCTTGTCCGTCCACACGCCCGCCGACAGGCCGTACATGGTGTTGTTGGCCTTCTCCACCGCCTCGTCCGGCGTGCGAAACGTGAGCACCGAGAGCACCGGGCCGAAGATCTCCTCGCGGGCGATGCGCGACGATTGGGCGACCCCGGTGAAGAACGTGGGCGCGAAGAAGTAGCCCCGCGCCGGCAGGACGCACGGCGCCGAGTGCCGCTGCGCGCCCTCGCTCTCGCCCGCCGCGACGAGCTCGCGGATCTTGTCGAGCTGGGCGCGCGAGTTGATGGCCCCGACGTCGGTGTTCTTGTCGAGCGGATCACCGACACGGAGCGTGGCGATGCGGTCCTCGAGCTTGCGGACGACGAGGTCGTGCACGCTCTCCTCGACCAGCAGGCGCGAGCCGGCGCAGCAAACGTGCCCCTGGTTGAAGTAGATGCCGTTGATGATCCCCTCGATGGCCTGGTCGATGGGCGCGTCGGCGAAGACGACGTTGGCTGCCTTGCCTCCGAGCTCGAGGGTGAGCTTCTTCTTCGTCCCGGCCAGCGCGCGCTGGATCTTCTTGCCGACCTCGGTCGAGCCCGTGAATGCGACCTTGTCGACGCCGGGGTGCCCGGCCAGGGCGGCCCCGGTCGCGCCCGCCCCCGTCACCACGTTCACGACACCGGGCGGCAGCTCGGCCTCCTCGATGATGCGCGCGAGCAGCAGCGCGGTGAGCGGCGTCGTCTCCGCCGGCTTGAGCACCACGGTGTTGCCGCAGGCCAGCGCGGGCGCGAGCTTCCACGCCGCCATCAGCAGCGGGAAGTTCCACGGGATGATCTGCCCGGCCACGCCGAGCGAGCGCCACGCGCGCCCCTGGAAGGCGTAGTCCAGCTTGTCTGCCCAGCCTGCGTGATAGAAGAAGTGCGCAGCCGCCAGCGGCAGGTCCACGTCGCGCGACTCCTTGATGGGCTTGCCCCCGTCCAGGGACTCGACGATGGCGAGCTCGCGCGCCTTCTCTTGCAGGGCCCGGGCGATGCGGAAGACGTACTTGGCGCGCTCGCTCCCGCGCATCTTCGACCAGTAGCGGTCGTACGCGCGGCGTGCGGCCTGCACGGCGTCGTCCACGTCGCGCTCGTCGGCCTCGGCCACCTCGGCGAGCTTCTCCTCGGTCGCGGGGTTGACCGTGTCGAAGTACCTGCCGCTGCGAGGCGTGATCCAGCGCCCGCCCACGTAGAGCTCCTGGCGCGGGGCGATGCGGACGTGGTCCGTCGCCTCGGGTGAGGGCGCGTACTCCCACGCGCGGCCGAAATCGAGCGCCGGCGGGCTGGCCTGACCCTCGTGCACGAGGCCCTTTTCGTTCTCTGCCGTCATCGCGGATCAATCCTTCGAGAAGTCTTCGGAGGCCTGGTACGCACCGGTCCGCTCTTTCTCGAGCTGCATGAGGACATCGTTGAGGAGCGCGCTGGCACCGAAGCGAAAGAGGTCCGGCGTCAGCCAGGCGTCCCCCAGCGTCTCCTTCACCAAGACGAGGTAGTGCAGCGACTGCTTCGCCGTGCGCACGCCGCCCGCCGGCTTCATCCCGATGCGTCGGCCGGTCGCGTAGTAGTGGTCGCGGATGGCCTCCAGCATGACCAGGGTGACCGGCGGCGTCGCGGCCGGCTGCACCTTGCCGGTGGACGTCTTGATGAAGTCGCCCCCCGCCGCGATGCCGATCTCGCTGGCCTTGCGCACCACGTCGTAGGAGCCGAGCTCGCCCGTCTCGAGGATGACCTTGAGATGCGTGCTGCCGCAGGCCTCCTTGGTGGCCGCGATCTCGTCGAACACCTTGGCGTAGTCCCCGGACAGCATGGCCCCGCGATCGATGACCATGTCGATCTCGTCGGCACCCAGCTCCACGGCGCGCCTCACGTCCTGCAGCTTGACGTCGAGGGGCGACTGTCCGCTCGGGAACGCGGTGGCCACACTGGCCACCTTCACCGTGGAACCCGCCAGCGCCGCCTTGGCGAAGGGAACGAGGTTCGGGTAAACGCACACCGCCGCGACGGGGCCGATCGACGGATCGCTGTCGAGCGGCGTCAGCGCCTTGCGGCACATCTGCCGGACCTTGCCCGGGGTGTCCTTCCCCTCGAGCGTCGTCAGGTCCATCATCCGCACGGCGAGCTTCAGCCCCGCGACCTTGGCCCCCTTCTTCAGCGAGCGCTTCCCCAGCGACGCCGCCCGCTCCTCGACCGCAATCTGGTCTACGGGGGGAGGCGGAGGATAGAAGAGCGGGTAGGGCGCCGGGCGCGCGCTCGAGCCGTAGCGCGACAGCGTGGAATCGTGCGAGCTCACGCGCGCGACACTAGCAGATGGGGCGACCCCCGGCACTCGACCGGAGGCCTCTCGACTAGGGCTTCGCGGCGACGGTCGCCTCGACCTTGGCGCGCTTGCGACGGCGCCGCGCGGCCTCGGCCTGCTTCTTCCGGCGCTTGACGCTGGGCTTCATGTAGTGGCGCCGCATCTTGAGCTCGCGAAGCACGCCCTCGGACGCGAGCTTCCGCTTGAGCATCTTGATGGCGCGCTCGATACCGCGGTCGCTGACGACGACCTCGAGGGGCTTGCACTGAATGGCTTCGCTGGGCATGAGAGGCGCACGGTTTACCACAGGCCACGCGGGCGCGCCAAGGCCCGCATTCACTTCTTCTTCGCGGGCGAGTTCTTCCTGGCGGGCTTCACGGCCCTCGAGGTCTTCGCCGACGTGGTGGCGGGCGTCGCGGCCGGGGCCACGGGAGCCGGCGCAGCGGCAGCCCTGGCCGCCTTCGTCGCCCTGGCGGCCTTGACGGGAGCCCTGGTGGGCCGGGGAGCTTTTGCCGGACTGGCCCCCTTGAGGACGTAGACCGTGGCGCGCTTGCGACCGGACTTGGACAGGCGCCCCGCCTGGACCCCCTCCTTCAAGGGACGAGGAAGCTCGTTGGCGCGTACGCCGAGCTTCTTGCGGATATCCTCCGCGCGCAGCCCCTTGGGGCTTTGCCGGAGCAGCACCGCGATGCGGTCGATGAGGCCGGCGATGTCCTTCGCCGAGCGGCGCGGGATGCGCCCCGGCTTTCCGGTTGCGCGCCCGGCGGGTCGCTCCGCGCGACCGGGCCGGCGGGTTGTGGCGTGGACCGGCGGCGCGCCGGCCGACGTCTCTGCGAGCAGGTCATCGATGGATGCAGAGCGGATGGCGTCGAGCACGTCGCTGGCGAACGAGGACGCGAGCTCGCTCAGCTGCTGGCGGAGGGAGGACGGCATGGCGAAGGAGATAGCCGCCGCCCGTGGAACGGGTCAACTCCATACCTTTCCGTGCTAGGAACTCGAGTCTCTCGGGCCGAAGTGGCGGAATGGCAGACGCAGCGGATTCAAAATCCGCCGTCCGAAAGGGCGTGAGGGTTCGAGTCCCTCCTTCGGTACTGGGGCGCACCCTCCTTCGGGAGCGGAGCACCCTCCTTCGGGGTTCCCTCCTTCGGGCTCGCCGCCCGATACTTCGCTGGGACGAGGCAGGCAGGAAGCTCCGGAAAGGGCTCGCCGCACGAGGCGTTGAGCTTCTCGATCTCCACCGAGTAGAGGAGCAACGTCTCGAAGTCCTCGTGGTCCGAGTGCCGCTTGACCACCAGCGGGTTGTCCCCCCGCCAGAGCCGCATCGTCACGCCGAAATCCCGGAGCTGGCGGAAGCCGATCTTCTTCTCAGTCGCGCTGCCGCGATGCAGCTCGGCGCGGTCCACCCCCGCGCTGAGGAGTCGCTGCCGGAAGTCGCGCGAGAGGTTGTTCGGGTTCACCTGCGAGAGGATCGGAAGGACCAGGCCCCGGCCCTTCGCGCGCCGGTGCATGTAGGCGAGCAGCGGTCGGAGGGTCGGCTCGATGGGGACGTCGCGGGGCGCGCCGGTCTTGGTCCGATCCTCGACCTTCTCCGTTTCGTAGTTCCAGGCCTTGCCCACGTGAATGAAGTTCGTGTCGAAGTCGACATCGCTCCACTCCAGCACGCGGGCCTCGCCCGGCCGCACGTACGAGTAGCCGAGCACGGCGTACGCCTCGCGCCACTCTTGCGAGAGCCTCTCGTGCGAGACGAGCGCGAGAAACTCGTTGGGCCGGAGGATGCGCTTCTGCTTCGTCAGCGCCTTCTTCTTCATGCCCGCCGGTCGACGCGGAGGCGGTACGCCGAGCGCCGGATTGTCCGAGCGCACCCGGAGCCCCGAGTCGCGTTCGGCGCCGCACATCTGCTTGCACGCGGTCGTCAGCGTGCTCCACGCGTGCATGGCGTTCTTCCACGACGTGCTGTCCGCCGTTCCCTTGCCCTCGACGTAGTAGAGACGGATGGCCTCGTTGAGCTTCGCGCGCACGTCCTCGACGTCCTCGCGCGTTAGCCTCGCCACGCACTTGTGGCCGAGCAGCGGCGAGATCCACGTCCCCCATCGACCGCCGAAGCGACCCTCACGCCAGTGGCGACCGGCGTCCTGATTCGTCTGGATGCCCTGCCTCTGCCGCCACGTGAAGTGGCGTACGGCCCAATCGTCGAGCGTCTCCGTCGACGTGGGGATGCTCGTGGGCGGGGCGAGCTTTGCGGCCAGAGCGTCGACGATGCGCTGGTCCCGCGCCTCTTCCTCCTGGCGACGCTGATCGGCGACGGCGTGCGGACCCGGGATGCACTCGCCAATGCGCTCGCCGCAGACCTCGCACATGAGGGCGCCGGTCCCATTCACGGCGGGCTCGTACTTGAGCGGCGGCCCCGAGCGCGGCGGGCATGCGCGGTGGGGCCGCGGACGGTTGGCGGGGAACGCGACGACGTTGCCCGAGCCTTGGCGCTCAGACGGGGCTTGCGGTACGGTTCGATCGAAGGTCACGGCTATCACCCGTGGCTCGGGCCTCGCCGCCCCCGCCGTTGGATGCCCTTGCCGGGGCTCCTTCGGCGGTTCGCCTTTGTGGGCTACGCGCAGCATGCGCGGCGTCACTGAAGGCGAGGCAGGTGAGAGCGATCATGGAAAGCAGAATCCTACGTCGTCGCGCTCGTCCGTCAAACCGACACGCGCACGCGCCATGTGTTCGAGCCGACCTTCACGCCGAGGAAGCCGGGCCCAAGCGGCGCGGTGACGCCGCCGTCGGCGGCAACGACTTGGGCGCGCCGCAGACGTGCACGAAGCGCGTCGACGTTGACGCGCAGTACCTCGGCCGCTTCCTGAACCGTCAGCATGCGGGGCACCGGAGGGAGCTGCGGCTGGCTGTACGGGTTCTTCCCGCGGCGCCGGTGCGTCGGCGAGGGCGATGCGGCGGACGTCGTGGCGGTCTCTGTCGTCATGGCAGTCTCCTTCAGCGGCCAGCTCCAAGTAAGCCAGCACTGCGGACGCCATCATGCAATCGGAAGGTGTCGGCTTCCGATTCGCTCGCCCTACGGTTGGTCGGCGGCGACGTCGAACCAGAGCGTCTTCCAGGCCTTGTCCGTGGTCTTGGTGCCGGTCGCCGCCTCCCACAGCGCCGCGCACGCGGCGAACTTGCCCAGCGTGCCCCTAGCGCCCTTGCCAGCGGTCGTCCTGGGCCACACGGCGACCAGCGCGCCGAGCGCCTCGCGATGCGGATCGAGGCACGCGACCAGCTCCGGCGGTAACTCCGCGAGCACCGCCTCAGCACCGCGGCCCGCCCGTGCCGCGAAGTCCACGGCGCGCATCAGGAGGACCCGGTTCCACTCCTCGACCCCATGGCCCTGTAGTGCCCGCCATGCGGCGTCGATCCGCGCGCGCGCCTCCGCCTTGATTGCTGCGGGCGCGTCCTCGCGCAACAGCGTGCCTCGGTAGATCGCAATCGTGTTTCGGACGGCGTTTGCACGGTCGACTGCGGCTCTCAGCTCGGGGGTGAGGGCAGCGGCAGCCGCATCCATCCGTGCTGCCTGAGCAGCCGCCTCCACCTCGGCTGCCGTTGCCTCACCGTCCACGGTTGCGCGGCCCGCACTGGGCTCGGCGTTCGGCGGCTCGGCAACGTTCGCCATGCGAAGACTCTACTCCGCACCCCGGCGCATGCCACGACGCCGCGCGACGCTTGCCTGGAAATCGTGGACCCTCACGCGCGCGCGCGTTGACCTATCGTACCTATCGAATCAGACCTACCCCGTATGAGCGGGAGCACGTGGCGCTGCGTCGGATGCGGGGCCCTCTTCGCGGACTACTTCGCGACGTGCTCGTCCTGTTGGCGCGTCAAGTCGCTCGTCCCTCTCGGCCACCGGCTGCGTGCCCGGGCGGACTACGAGCCGGGCGTGAGCAACGCGCGAGCCCTCGCGTCCCTTGCGTGGCGCAAGGTCGAGCACGCGGGCGCGTATGACCCCCTGATGCTCGGGGCGAGCGCCCTCGTGCTCGTCTCGGGCGCGCCGGGCAGCGGCAAGTCCTCCATGTCGTGCAGGCTCGCGAACGCGGTCAAGGGACCCGTGCTCTACATCGCCGCCGAGGAAGGGATCTCCCCGTCGCTCGCGGCCCGGTTGCTCCGGTGCGGAGTGAAGCGCGCCGACTTCCACGTGCTCACCCGCGCGAGCGTGGACACCGCCGTCGCGTTCGCGACGAAGCACAAGTGCGTGGCGGCCGTCGTCGACTCCGTGCAGGAAGCCGTGTGGCAGGCGCACGAGCTGCGGCATGTCCTTGAGGTCGTTACCTCCCTCGACGTCCTCGTGGCCGTCGCCCAGGTAACGAAGGAGGGCGCTGCCGCGGGGAGCAACGCCTACCAGCACGAGTGCGACGTCCACGTGCGCGTCGAGTCGATGGCGTGGAGCCTCGCGAAGTCTCGCTATCAGGATCTCGCCGGCATCGGGGGCACTGTGCTGCCGAGCAAGGAAACGGAGGCTGCCTGATGCAACTGCACCGTTGCCTGCACTGCTTCGCCGCCAACGCGAGCGAGGTACGCTTCGACAAGCGGGGGCGACCCTACACGCGCTGTCGCCTCTGCGCGGCCAAGTCGTTCTACCAGTCCCTCGAATCGCTCCGCGGTGTCGCGGTCGTTCCCCAGCTCGTCGAGGCCGCGCTGGCCCAACGCGCAACCGATGCGAGCTACGCGCGCTGGTTCGACGACGCGATAGCGAGCATGGTCCGCCACGTCCAAGACAACGGGCGGCCCGCACCAGGAGAGGTGGCGACGCCGATGGCTGAGGGCATCGCGGTGCCCTTCGATCAAGCGAAGGTCGGAACATGAGCGAGCACCAGGACCATCCGATCGTCAAGCTCCCGACCGAGCTACCGTCACTGCCAGAGATCGCGCGCGACCCGCGCGGCGGCCCAGTGGACCATGCGGCAGCAATCGTGAAGGCCCCGGACGTGCCGGCGCTCCGCGGTTCGGGCGACACGGATGAGCGCGCGGAGCTGCGACGGAAGAAGATCGCGGCCATCCAAGCGAACCGTGGACGAGTGCTCAACGAGCTTGGCCGGGGCACGATCGAAACGTGGCTGACCCTCGCCGGCGTCGCGGTCGTCGCGGCGGTCGCTGGTCCTCAGGTCGCAATCGTCGGCGGGGTCGTCGCCCTCGGTGCGGCAATCCTGTGGGGGCGCCGATGAGCGCCGTCACCAGAATCGGCGCCTCGGCCTTCGACAAGGCGATCTACCGCGGCGCCCCGGAGAAGACCCTGGACGACATGACGGACGAGGAGCTGGACGCGGAGTTTCTCGTCAGCGAGGAGCGCCTACGCCTCGCGCGCTGGGGAGGTCGCATTCTCGGCGCGGTGGGCGGTGTCGCGACCGTCGGCGCCGTGAAGCTCGTAGGGATCGTCGGCAAAGCGGCGCCGATCGTGGCAGCTGCGTTGTGAAGGAGTGTGCCGTGAAGAGAACGCGAAGGAAGGCTCTCGCACGTCGCTACGGTCGCTCGCGCGCGACGAACGCCGGACCCTGCACGGGTGCGTGCTGCGAGATCGACGAGGACACGAGGCGCGACGCCTTCAACGCCATCGCCGAGCACAAGGCGATGATCTTCGGCGTGCCGTTCACGCCGCTGCCGATGACGTCGTGCACGCGCCGATCCCCGAAAGGAGGCGCGCGGTGAGCGATCCCGTCACGTGCCTTTTCCGCGTGAAGCTCCAGCTCGCGAGCGCCAACTACATGCACAAGCATCCCGTAGTTCGCGACGGGCATGACCTGCTGTATCTCAACGTTGCGGCAAATGATGCGGACGCGGCTGTCGCTGCGGCGCATGCGTACGTCCGTCGCAATGGACCTGGAGACGGAAGCCGCAAGGATGAAGCCGAGTGCACCCGACTCGTCTCGGTAAGGCTGGTTGCGTCAGTCGATCTATTCGCGACGGGTGCGGTCACTTGTTCGGCTTTGGGGACATCTTCCGGACATGTCGATGCGGGATGATCCAATGCAGCTCCGGCGTCGCCAGGTCGCCGCGGCTCCGGGGTTCGTATCTCGCGGCGACGGTCACGAGGTCCGTTTGCGAGTTGAACGCGATCTCGTACAGCGCGGACTCGTTCGGGTCGTCCTTGACGGGCTTGCCCTTGGCCACCACGACCCCGTGGCCCTTTCCCGGCCGATAGTCGATCAGAGCCACGTCGAGCACGCATTCCATCAGGGGCGATCCGGCGAGGGGCTTCTCCTTGGGTGCCATCCATCGGATATCTTGCACCTCCTCTGTGGACCACGACAGCTCGGAAGCGTGGCCCTTCGTGCGAATCGTGAGGCGATGGATGGCAGCATCGAACACGATCTCGTAGTGCTCGCTGTGAATGACCTCGCCGGCTCCGCGCTCCGGCACGGGAACGCTCAGCTCGCACGCGAGCATCGACCACGGCCTCCCGGTCGCGACGTTCGTCATGGGGAAGAGCCTACGCCGTGTCGCGCGCCGTCGCACTCCGGTGCGTTCTGGCCGGAGTGCTGATGGCTAGGACCCGCTGGGCGGAGCGGATCGCGTACCACGAGGCCGGCCACGCCGTTTCAGCATTGGTACTTGGCCTGCGAGTCGAGCACGTCCGTCTCGGACCCCTGCGCCACGGAGGCCAAGGTGCAGTTGTACAGCTCCGCGCACCGCGCTGGTTTGTCGTCGACTTCGAACGCTGGCGTCGAGTGCGCCGGCTGACGCCCACGCGGCGACGGTACATCAGGGCGCACATCGTCAACTCGTTGGCCGGGCGTGCAGCGGAGTGCAGGCACTTGATCGCCTACGGCCGCGAACCGTCCCGTTCGTTTGTCGGCAGCTACGATTGGGATGCGGTACTGCGCGCGAGCTTCATGGCTGGCAAGGGTCGATGGCGCCCGTCGTCCCTTCGGCGGGAAGCCGAGCGGCTGATCCGCGAGAACTGGGATCGCGTTGCCGCCGTCGCCGAAGCGCTGCTGGAGCGCCGGATGCTGTCGGGCGCGGAGCTGCGCCAACTGGAGCGCGTGGCCCCTGGCGCTCGGCTTTGCCGCCGGGGTCAGCGTGCGAGCGGGTGAGGTACACTTGCCCTATGCCGAGCCAACGCGTTTGGATCTCATTCGACCTCGGCGTCCAGGGTGACTACGAGGGCCTGTATCAATGGTTGGACGGACGGAACGCCATCGAGTGCGGGGACTCGGTCGCGTCCTTCGACTTCGCGTATGCCGTGGACCTTCCACGAGAGCTGGGTACCGAGCTTGTTGCGAACGTCCGGACGAATCAGCGTTCGCGCGTCTACCTCATCTTCGTCGACGCGCAGGGTATCCGGTTCGGGTGGTTGATCGGCCGCGGCCAACGCCCGGCATGGGAGGGCTACGCTCCGAGCGGGGGGGCCGGCGACGCGACTTTTGGCTGGGAGCCTCCGACTGGGCGATGAACGGTCGCATCGCGCGATACGTGCTGCTGGATACAGGGTTCTGGCGCGGACTGCTCAACCCCGCCGATCCGATGCACGCGCAGGCGCAGCGAGTCTACGAGGTGGTCGAGCCCTGCTACGTGCTCGTGCCCTGGCCTACGCTCTACGAATTCCTAAACACGGCCTTCACGAAGCGGCGAGCCCACGTCGTTGCCCTTGCAGCCGCCTTGCGGTCTCCTGGCATTCGCCGCATCGATGACGAGCAGTACAAGAGGCGCGCCCTCGATGAGTACCTTGGCGAGCGCGGTGAGAAGCGCCCGATGAGCCTCGTCGATCGGGTGGTGCGCCTCATGGCCGAGGACGTCAACCTACGCGTGGCGGCAATCGCAACTTTCAACCCGGGCGATTTCCACGACGTGTGCCGAGATCGGGGCCTGGAAATGCTCTGCGGCTGATCGCCTGCGGACCCGCTGGGCCTCACGACGGCGCGGCCATCACGACGCGCGAGGGCGCCCCGGCCGTCTCGGCGACGACGATCGCGGAGGGGCGAGCAGCGAAGCCGGCGTCAGGTCGAACGCGAAGGCGATCCGCGAGAGCGTGAACAGGGTCATGTTGTGCCCCGCCTCGATCCGCTTCATGTGCCGGAGCGAGATCCCGAGCCGCTCGGCGGCTTCCTCCTGCGTCAAGCCGTGATGCTGGCGCACCTCCGCGATCCGTCGCCCGACGGCTTCGATGACGGTCTGGGGGTCGCGGCGTTGCACCGGGGCAACGGTGCGTCACTTGACGCCGGGCTAAAGTGCCGCGATAGCGTCCCTTTGTGTGCGGCGTCACGCCACGGCGCGTAGAATGAGCTGTGAGGGGAGTTTCGTCGATGCGCCTCGCGCCAGTCCTTGGGGGGGAGTGCTCGTGACCGCCCTCGCGGCCTCGAACGCCCTCGCCCCCGAACCGTCAGCCGCCGGCAGGGAGACGAGCCGCGCCCTCGCGGATGCGCTCGTGAGGCCAGGAACGGCGGCTGCCTCGTGAGCGCCTCGCTTGGCCCCGACGAGGTGACGCGACTCACCGATCCGATGGTGACGCGTGCCCAGGTGCGCGTCGGCCAGGTGCTCAAGGAGAAGTGGCGCCTCGACGTTCTGCTCGGCGTGGGCGGAATGGCTGCGGTCTACGCGGCGACCCACCGTAACGGCAGCCGCGTCGCGATCAAGCTGCTGCACCCCGAGCTGTCGACGCATCACCAGGTGCGCACCCGCTTTTTGCGCGAGGGCTACGTGGCGAACGCGGTCGGCCACGAGGGCGCCGTCAGGGTCTCGGACGATGACGTGGCGGAGGACGGCGCCGCGTTCCTCGTCATGGAGTTGCTGGACGGGGAGACACTGGAGGACCGGCGCCTCCGAAGCGGCGGCCGGCTCGACGAGGACGAGGTGCTCTCGGTTACCGATCAGCTCCTCGACGTGCTCATCGCCGCCCACGCAAGCGGCGTCATCCACCGCGACATCAAGCCCGACAACGTGTTCGTGACACGGACCGGACAGGTCAAAGTGCTCGACTTCGGCATCGCGCGGCTGCGCGAAGTGACGTCCAAGAGCACGGCAACCGTGTCCGGGGCGACCATGGGGACGCCCGCGTTCATGCCGCCCGAGCAGGCGCGCGGGCTCTGGGACGAGGTCGACGGGCGGAGCGATCTGTGGGCCGTGGGCGCGACGATGTTCAACTTGCTCACGGGCCAAGTCGTGCACGAGGGACGGACCGCCAACGAGTCGCTGCTCCTCGCGATGACGAAGGAGCCCGCGCCCCTTGAGTCAGTGCTTCCGAACGCGAGCCCTGCCGTCTGCCACCTCGTCAATCGCGCTCTCTCGTTCGAGAAGGACCGTCGATGGCGGGACGCCGGCCGCATGCAGGAGGCCGTGCGGGGGGCGTACCACGATCGCCACGGCAGACCGATCACCACCTCCCCGCGCCTCGTCGTCCCCGAGTCGGTTCCCAACCGGACGCTGGCGAACATCCCGATCCCTCTGGTCCCGCTCGCCCCGCGGTTGCCGACCACCGGCCAACCTGTCGAGGCGTCGCGGAATGCCACGACGGTGTCCGGCTCTCGGTCGAAAAACCAACTGGCTGCGGTAATGATCGCGAGCTTGGTCGCCCTCGGCATCACGGCGAGCGCCGTCGTGTGGATCGTGTCCGCCGTTCACCGAGGCACGGTGACAAATGCGGCCTCGGTGGTGACCGAAGCGTCGGTCGTGGCGGAACCGCCTGCGGCCTCGGTGTGGGCGCCGCCTCCCACAGTGAGCACTGCGCCGACCACCCCCGCTCCCCCCGTGATTGCAGCCACCGATCTCCCCACCGCAGCCGCCCAAACGCCGCCTCTGACGATGGCGACATCCACGGCCACCCCGCCGGTGACGACGCCGACCGCACGTGCGACCGCAACCGCACCCGTCGCCGTTCACCCAACGGCCACCCCCGCGAACTGCAAGCCGCCGTACACGATCGATCGCGCTACTGGAGAGAAGCATTTCAAGCCGGAGTGTTTTTGATGTGCCGCTGGAGCCATCCATTTCTCTTTGCCGTCGGCGTCGTCCTGGTGCCGTCTGCTGTGCGCGCCGCCGAGCCCGACAAGCTGGCGTGCATCGCGGCGAACGACGCCGCGCAGGATCTCCGGCGGGCCGGCAAGCTACACGAGGCGCGTGAGAAACTCGCGCTGTGTGTCTCGGCGAGCTGCCCCGGCCTTGTACGCGACGACTGCGCCCAGCGTCTCGCCGAGGTGGACGCCGCGATGCCCTCGGTCGTGTTCGACGTGAGGGACGCACACGGCATCGTCGTGACGGACGCGCGCGTGCAGTTGGACAGCCGGCCCTTCGCCGACCACGTCGACGCGACGGCGCGGCCCGTCGATCCCGGAACGCATCGCTTCACGTTCGACGCGGCCGACGGCGCTCACGCGGAGCAAACGGTCGTCCTGCACGAGAACGAGAAGAACGCGCCGGTGGCCATCGTCCTCTCGGCGCCAGCGACGACGGCCGTTGCTCGCTCCACCGTGAGTAGCGAGTGGACGACGCAGAAGATGATCGGCGTAGGGCTCGGCGGCGTGGGCGTCGTCGGGCTCGTCGTCGGATCGATCTTCGGCGCGATGGCGCTGAGTGACGCGAGCACCCTCAAGTCGCAAGCCGGATGTCCGTCAAGCTGCCCGCCGTCCGCGCAGTCGCAGATCGACACGCTGCACGGTCACCAGTGGGCGTCGGACATCGGGCTCGGGCTTGGCGTCGTGGGGCTCGGCGTTGGCGCTGCGCTGTTCGTCATGTCGCATCCGCCCGAGGCAGCGCCGGCAACGTCGCTGCGATTGGATGTGGGGCCCGGCGTGGTCGGATTGCGGGGAGGTTTCTGATGACGCGTCATCTTGCGCTCTCGTTCGTGGCGCTCACCGCAGCTTGCCAGGCTGTGACCGGGGACTTTGCGGTCGGCGCGGGAGAGACGGATTCGGGCGCGACCAGCAACGAAGGCAGCACGGGAAAGGACGGGAGCCTCGACGCCGCCGGCTCCAGTTCTGGAAGCGGCGGCTCGGGCTCCTCGGGAGGCAGCTCCGGGTCGAGCAGCGGCAGCTCCGGAGGCTCCGGCGGCTCGGGATCGGGATCGAGCAGCGGCTCCGGGTCGAGTGGCGGTAGCGACGCAGGTCAGGATGCGTGCGCGACGAGCGCCGGAACAGGTGCCGTGGGTACGCTGGGCTGTCCGTGCTCGACGGCGAACGAGCCCGCGTGCAACGGCAACGCGCAGAAGCTCGCCCTGCTCTGTAGTGGCGGGGCCTGGGTGCCCAACGGCGAGTGCCCGTCTGGGCAGCTCTGCGACAGCCAGATCGGATCGAACCAGGGAACATGCCAGCCCATCGACCCGAACTGCGCGAGCGCGACCCCCGGCCAGGACGTGTGCAGCAACGCCACGACGGCGGTGCAGTGCGGGCCCGATCTCCTGTCCGATTCGCCGGTCGCGACTTGCACGAACCAGGCTTGCGTCAGTGGGGCATGCACAGGGGTCTGCACCCCAAACGCTGCCCAGTGTACGGACGACGTCCACTTCGAGCTGTGCCAACCGGACGGCATATGGAGCGCTCCAGACGCCTACACCTGCCCGGACGCGTGTGTCGACAATCAGTGTCAGGGCGTTTGCGTTCCGAGCACGACGCAGAGCTGCACGTACTTTGATCCCGGGACCGGGATGGACGAGGGTGGGACGGAAACCTGCGGAAGCAACGGGCAGTGGGGAGTCTGCGGGTAGCCCTTGAGAGCGAGGACTACCTAATGCGACGCCTCATCGCGGTGACGATCGCCGTGTTCCCCTTGGCGTGTCAGGCAGTGACCGGCACCTTCTCGGTGGGCGCCAGCACCAGCGACGGCGGGGCGGACTCCGCAGCGAGCACCAGTGATGCAGGGAGCGATCACTTCGTCGAGTCCGCGTCCGACGCACCAGCAGATGTCGCCGAAGCGGGCGCCTTCGACGCACCAGCGGGACTGGACGTTCTCTCGGACGTGCCGGTAGATGCCGCTGCGGAGGCGGGCACCGTGTGTCTGACGGATCTTTCCAACGTGGGCACGGGCGACTTTCACATCGCCTTCACGCTGACGACGACGGCGGGCTCGATCGACATGGCGCTGCTCAACCAGCGCACCGGCTGCGATGAGTCCTCGACTTGGTGGGACGTCAACTACATCCCGAGTACGAGCACGACAGGCGGTATGGAGGTCGCCACCGACGATGGGACGCACTACGTCGTGGTCGAGCAAGCTACGGGCGCGCTACTCGACGACGGCAAGCCTCACCGGATCGTGGTGGCACGCGCGGGCGGGCAGCTTGGCTTCACAGTCGATGGGACCCAAGCCGGGGGACCGTTGGCAGATCCGTACGCTTTCGGGGCCATGCCGCCGCTGAAGATCGGCACGGACGACTGCCCCGGGTTCGAGGGGACCATCGGAACGATCACCGACGTCTGCCTCACGGAGCCCTAGGTCATCACGACGGCCAGAAGGGGTCCCTTGTGGCCCGCTCACGTCGAGGGGGGCTCCCATGCGGCGCCGCGGGTCTTTCCGGGGGGCTCCGAGCGCCCCCCTTTTGGCCCAGGCACGGTCACTTTGGCTTCCTTGCCGCCTCCGCCTCGGCTTCGGCGTCCGCCTCTTCCAGGCCAAGGGCGCTCTCCGTGGAAGCTGCGGTTGGCGCGGCCACCCGCGGCTGGTTCGCTACACGGATGCCAGCCGTCTGGCTTTCGGAACCGCGCTTTCGGATCTTGTCGAACGTGGCTGTCCGCGAACGACGAAAGGAGAGCCAAAGCGCGATCAGGAGCACTCCAGCGAGAAAGGCAACCGCCGTGATGCACGCGAACACCGCCTTCGTTACCAGGCTTGAGTACGTTGCCGCGACGAACGTCGGAAGCAAGGAGATGCCAGCCCCGAAGCAGAAAATCGCCATGGTCAACATGAGCGAATCGGGCGAGCCATCCTCAAGCTGCCTCAGCTCATCGTCCGTGACCTCGTAGACCGTGAGGGAGTCGACACGACCAACCCGCTTCTCGACGGTGTCCCCCTCGCTGCGGGTCGGCGTGGCGTGGCCTTCCCCGACCCTCGCGTTGATGTCGTATCGCCGCGGCATCAGAGGTTCCTCTTCAGCCACTCGTTGGAACAGATAACGTTGCGCCACGCGGCTTGTACACCCGACTTCACGACGATGATTCGGCTGCCCGCTGGAACCAGCGCGCCAAGTTCATCGCGGACCGTCCGTGCATTGTCTTCGGTGACGACGGCCCACGTCGACATCGTGATGTGGGCCCACACGCCGTACGCCTTGATGGCCGAGATCAGTGCGTCGTAGTCGCTCCCCTCGGGGAGATCGTAACTGATGATGAAGCACGCCATTGCGTGCGCCTCCTTGAGGGTCGCGAGGTCAGCAAGGTCGCGCGGTCGTGACAGCCGCCAACCGAGCCGGAAGGACAGCACCGACGGATCCTCCTGTCGAGAGGATCCCCCCAGGTTCTGGCTTACCGAGTCCCCTTTGCTACTTCCAGCGCACGCCGTACGGTCGTCCTCGGCACCTTGAGAGCCACGGCGATCTCGCGCGCGCTGCGGCCTGCTGCGCTCAGGGCGGTGATGCGCTCGACGTCCGTCCGAGCCAGGCGCCGCGGTCGACCGATGGGCCTGCCGCTCTTCGTGCCCTTCTCGCGCGCCCGTGCCATCCCCGCGTGCGTGCGCTCGATGAGCCGCTTCCGTTCCTGCTCGCCGAGCCAGCTCACGAGGTACAGCATCGGTTCGCGGAACGGACCGGACGTGTCGAGCCACGGTTCGCGCGCGCTGACCACGACGACGCCGGCCGCGTCGAGGTCGCGCACCGCGAGGAGGTTCTCCACGGCGGCGCGCCCGAACCGATCGAGCGCCCACACCACCAGCACGTCGAATGCACCGGCCTTGGCATCCGCGATCATCGCGTCGAAGGCGGGCCGCCGCTTCACGGCGCTCTCGTTCTCCTCGTAGGTCCGCACCACGACCAGGGAGCGTTCGGCGACGATGCGATCGACGTCGGGCCGTTGGTTCTCGACGGTCTGCCGGTCCGTGCTCACGCGCAGGTAAACCGCGGCTCGCCTCGTCGACCGGCTCATCGCGTCTGCTCCGAGCAAGCGCGCGTGCCGTTCGGTCGCATCTTCTTTTCGAGGCCCCTCGCGCGAGTGAGCGGAGGCGAGGTGGCTACGTCGCCGAAGCGGGCCGAGTCGGGAGGGGCCGCGTGCGCCGGCTTGCCGGCCCCGCGCGACTGTCCAACCTGTCCAACCTGCCCCGCGCGAGGTTGGACGCCTCTTTCCTCTGTGATTCCGCGGTTGTGTCCAACCTGTACAACCTGTCCGACCTCTTTCTCTCTTTCTCTCTCTCTCCTCGTCGGAGCGGCCGTCGGGGTGACGGCCCATCGCTCGGCACACGCGGGACAACGCTGGTCGGCGACGTGGTACAGCCACACGCGGTTGCCGTCGCGCGTGTGCTTGTTGGGGCACTTCTTCCAGCCGCACTTGTCGAGGAGCGCAGCGGCGTCCATCTGAGCGGCCTTCGTCGCGCGCTCTTTGGGCACCTCCAGCGCGCGCGTCAGTACATCAGCGGTGGTCACGCCGCGCGCTGCTCGGCGGACGTCGGCATTCCGCATCTTGTCCGCACCGGCGAGCCACCTGGCGACGATCTCCTCTCGCGGGTCGAGCACCCGTCGCGCTTCTTGCTGTTCCTGTGCTTCGGCGATGACCGCGACGTCGGTCAGGTGCCACGGCTCGCCGCGCTCGTAGAGCGTGCGCGCCTCGGCCCACAGTTGATCCCGGTCGCGGCGGATGCCGGCCAGATCGATCGCGCCAACGGTCACGGGCAGGAAGCGCCTGTTGCCCGTGTCGTCGCGTAGGTACTGCTCGGGGTTCACGGTCCCGAAGAGCGCGCACTGTCGCGGGTGCCGGCCGTCGCGTCGACCGTACGGATCGCGGTACTTATCCACGCGGCGGGAAAGAAACGCCTTGATCGTCTCGACCTCCGCCTTGCGCAGCGCCGCCAGCTCGCCGACCTCCACGAGCCACACGCCGCGCAGCGCGAGCTTGCCGTCCCTCGTCTCCGCGCTGAACTCGTCGGTGAACCAGTCTTCGTTAGGAACGAGAGCCGCGATGGCGCTCGACTTGCCGACGCCCTGCGGTCCCTGGAGCACCACCATCGTGTCGAGCTTGCATCCCGGACGCATGATGCGTGCGACGGCGCCGACGAGCGCGATACGGGACACGGCGCGCACGTACGGCGTGTCGGGGGCGCCGCAGTACACGGAGAGCCAGGTCGGAACACGGCTCGTGCCGTCCCACGGGAGCGGCGAGAGGTAATCGCGGACCGGGTGCACGACGTTCGTCGCGGCGGCGACGTTGACCGACTCGTCCGCGTCGCCCTTGCTCAGGACGAGCCCGTACCTCTCGGCCATCCATGCGCGGAGCCGCGTCGTATCTGTGTCCGCCCACACGCCCGGCTTGGGGTTCGCGGCGCGGTCGCTGTCGCGCCACGGCGGGACCTTGAGGGTTACGGCCGCGCCCTCCAGCTCGTCGAACGCGAGCACGCCCTTCCACTCCTCGTGGCACGTGAGGACCGTCACGGCGTTGGCGACGCAGTTGACGGCCTTCCCCTTGTCGTTCGTCAGAAGAGTCCAGCCCCTTGGGCGGAGCGGCTGCGGCCGGCCACCTTTCTGGCGCGCGCTCACGTCGTCCTCGCACCGCGCGCGGTCAGAGCGCGCGCCAACTCCGCCACGGCCTCCCATGCCCCCGCAGCCGTCGCGGCGCTCAGAGAGGCGGCCAGGGCGCCGGAAATGGTGTCCTGCGGGTCAAGCGCCGGGTTCGAGTCCCTCCTTCGGTACCTCTGCCCATCTACAATGGGCCAGGAGAAGTCGAGTCCCACGACGAGGGCGTGCGTCACCGCAGGGCGAGCGCCGCCGCGACGACGACCGCGACGACGATGGCGATGACGAGGAGGATGGGCACGAGCTTGTGGGCGGTCGTAGTGGACTCCTCGTGCGGCCCGTTCGGGGCGACCGCCAGCGGCGCAAGCACGGGGGGCGGCGGCGCGGCGGGGATGGTGATCGGCCGCACCTCGTCACTCGAGCGTGACTTGAGCGGCTCGGCCACCCGGGTCCCTCCCGGGGCGCTGGCCTCGGCGAGCCAGGCGCTCTGACGGGCCCGCTCGGCCGCGAAGAGCTCGCGCATGACGTCCGCGACGCCTCTCGCGTCGACCGCGCCTCCGGCGAACGCGTCGAGCTGGCGGGCGAGCTCCGCAGCGCTCGACTGCCGGTCCTCCGGATCGCGCGCCAGGGCCTGCCGGAGGATGGCCCAGAGTGCCGGCGGGAAACCGTCCACCAGGCGCGTCGGATCGGGGACCCTCGCCGCGTGGACGCGCTCGAGCGTCTTCACGTCGTCGCTGTCCTTGAACAGACGCCGGTCGCAGGCCAGCTCCCACAGCGTCGTGCCCAGCGCGAAGACATCCGTCCGCCGGTCGACCGAGCCGCCGCGCGACTGCTCGGGTGACATGTACGCGACCTTGCCCTTGATGACGCCGGCGGCGGTCTTCGAGGCGCGGTTGGCGGCCTTGGCCAGGCCGAAATCGATGATCTTGATGTCCCCGTCGTAGGTCACGAAGATGTTCGTGGCGTTGACGTCCCGGTGCACGATGCCGAGCGGCCGCCGCTGGCCCCCCTCCTCCACTGCGAGCTCGTGCGCGTAGTGCAGGCCCTCGGCCACGCGCGCGCCGATCCACGCGATCATCTCGTAGCGCAGGCGCACGCCCCGGGCGCGGCAGGCCTCCCACACGTTCCACAGCGACTGGCCGCTGAGCAGCTCCATGGCGATGAACGCCTGCCCCGCCTCGTAGCCGAGCTCGTAGCAGCGGACGATGTCGGGGTGCTTGAGGAGGGAGGCGATCTTCGCCTCGTCGAGGAGCATCGTGACGAAGTCCGCGTTGCGAGCGAACTCCTCGCGGATGCGCTTGATGGCCACGATCTCCCCGTCGTCCCTCCGGGCGACGTAGACCGCCGCCATCCCCCCGTCGGCGATCTTGGCCAGGACCTGGTAGCGCCCGATCCGCGCGGAGGGGGGTAGGACGGAGGGGGCGGGCACGCGACGCAACGTACCAAAGGCCGCGCGCCCCTCAACCGTCGTACGATGCGGCCCTCCATGAACAAGCTCGCCGCCGCCCTGGTCTCGTTGCTGTGCCTCGCCCTCCCCGGCCTCGCGGGCTGCAAGGACCAGGCGAAGGAGAGCGCGGCGCACGCCGCCCAGAACGTCGGCGACATGGCCACGCTCATCGAACGCGACGTCGCCGAGGTCGAACGGGGGATGCCGGAGGGGGCGAAGCGGCTGGCCCCGCTGGTGGCGGGCGGCGCCGACCCCCACCAGGACGTCGCGGGCGTCCGCAAGGCGCTCGGCCGCGTGCGGCGCGACGTGATGGACCTCAGCATCGCCAAGTCGACGTTCTTCGCGCTGGCCGACGCGAACGGCGTCGCCATCCGCAACGACCTCGAGGAGGACGTGATGGCGGGCCAGAACCTCTTCACCGTCTTCCCCGAGCTGGCGAAGGCCAGGGACGGGTACGTCACGACCACGGGCATCTTCCCCAACGCCTCGACCAAGAACGGGCCCGACCGCGACTGGATCGCGGGGGTGCCGGTCAAGCAGGAGAGCGGGGCGACAGGGGCGGTCTTCGTGACCGGCTGGACCTACCGCTTCTTCGCGCGTCACCTGCAGGAGTCGCTCAAGGACCGGCTGGTGGACGAGGCCAGGAAGCGCGGCGACGAGAAGATGCCGGTGTTCTACGTCGCCGTGTTCGACAAGACCGGGGTCTACTCCGCCCCCCTCACCCCGCCGGTCGACGAGAAAGCCCTCTCCGAACAGGACCTGGTCGGCAAGACGGCGGGCGGCCCCGCCCAGGGCACGGTCACCATCACCGACCGGGCCTTCGGCTGGGCCGCGGCGAGGACGCCGAAGCTCGCCCCGGACACCGGCGTCGTCGTCCTGCGAAGCGAGTTCTAAGTCAGCGAGCACGTTTCGTGCTCGCTGATCTACCTGTCGTCGCCGGCGCGGCCGAAGCGGTGGATGCCAAACGCCAGCAGCGCCCAGCCCAGCACGACCACCACGCCGCCAGCCATCTGCTGGCCGTGGGTTCGGTCCGCGCCCTCGGTGCCGACCACGGGGGCGGTGCCGGCGATGGCGATGCCCAGCGCAGTAGCCACAGCGCCGGCGGCGAGCAGGCGGCGGGGGCCGGTCACGGCCAGTTCTCGTGCTCGGCCCGCCGCAGGATGTCCTTCGTGGCCAGGGTGAGCTTCTGCTCGGCCGCGATGCTCGTCGAAGTATGCGACTCCCCCGCGAGGTCGTCCTGCATGTAGTCGGCCGCGAAGAGCAGCGCCGCGTGGACGTCGTCGTCGTCGCCGTTGCCGCGGACCACGATGATCGCGTCCGGATCCCGGCGCTTGGGCAGCTCGTCCCCCAGCTTGTCGGCGTCCTGCCAGGTGATGTAGGCGATGCCGAAGCGACGGTCCTTGGCGGCGATGTCGAGCTTGAGCTCGGCGTCGTTGGGGCCGAACTTGATGATCCGGTTGCGCACCGGCTCGTGGCCGAACTCGCGGAAGACCTTGGCCATCACCGAGACGGCATGGGGCTCGTCGAGCGGCCGCAGAATGGTCGGCGCGTTGGGAGGCCCACCTCCGCACCCAGCAGTGGCCGCACACACCACAGCGGCGGTCAGCAGCACGGCTCGACCAAGCACCGCAGCAAACGCTAGCCGATGGGCTAGCGTGCCGCTAGTTTCTGCTCATGCCGCGCTTCGCAGCCATCGACGTGGGCTCCAACGCGCTCCGGCTGCGCATCGTCGAGGCGTCGGCGCCCTCGCAGGTTCCAGCGGCGAAGGACCAGCTCCCCCTGCTGCCCGACCGCGAGCCGCTCGAGCCCTGGCGGGACCTGGCGACCCTGCGCGCCCCGGTTCGCCTCGGCGCCGAGGTGTTCCAGTCGGGGCGGCTGGCGCCAGCGTCCATCGGGCAGGCCTGCAACGCCCTGCGGGAGTTCCGGGCCGAGATGGACCGGGCCAAGGTGGATGCCTACCGCGCCATCGCCACGAGCGCCGTACGCGAGGCCAAGAACGGGGCCACTCTCGTCGAGCGGGCCAGGCGTGAGGCCAAGATCGAGCTGGAGACCATCGAGGGCATCGAGGAGGCCCGCCTCATCCAGCTCGCGGTCACCCGCCGCATCCCGGTCGGCGACCAGCGCGCCCTGCTGGTCGACGTGGGTGGTGGCTCGACGGAGCTCACGCTGGTCGAGCAGGGCAAGACCGCTTTCGTGATGTCCCTCCCGCTGGGAACGGTGCGGATGCTCGAGGCCTACCTGAAGGGGGCCAAGACTGTGGACCGGCGCCGCGAGCGCCTGCTGGAGGAGGCCATCGACCGCGCCCTGGGGGAGGCTTTGCCCAAGCTGGGCAAGGTCGACGTGCTGGTGGGGACGGGCGGCAACGTGGACACGCTGTTCGAACTGTGCCCCGCCAAGGGGCGTGCCATCGACGTCGCGGCGGTGAGGACGCTGTTCAAGAAGATGTGCGCCATGTCCAACGCCGAGCGCCGCGACACTTGGACGCTGCGGCCGGACCGGGCCGACACGCTCGTGCCGGCGACCGCCATCTTCCTCCGCATCGCCCGCAAGCTCGAGCAGAGCACCATCCTCGCTCCGGGTGTCGGCCTCGCCGCCGGCATCCTGGAGGAGCTGGTCGACAAGTTCTTCCACGTGTGGGACTCCGCGGGGGAGGCCGAGCGCGTGCTCGAAGCCTGCACGCGGCTCGGGCGGCACTACCACTTCGACGAGGCGCATGCGCGGCACGTCACGCGCTTCGCGACCCAGCTCTTCGACGACCTCTTCAGCGTCCACGCCTTCGGCGAGCGCGACCGACTGCTGCTACGGGCCGCCGCGGTGCTGCACGACATCGGCGACTACATCCACTACAGCGGCCACCACAAGCACAGCTACTATCTCATCCAGCACGCCGACATCATGGGGCTGACCCCGGACGAGCGGGCGATCGTCGCCAACATCGCGCGCTACCACCGCAAGGGCCCCCCCGATACCACGCACCCGAACTTCCGCGACCTTTCCAAGGAATCGCGCGGCAAGGTGCGCGGCCTCGCCGCGATCCTGCGGCTGGCCGACGCGCTCGACCGCGAGCACAAACAGAAGATCGAGAGCGTCCGCGCCGCCGTGGACCGGGGCGCCGGGAAGGTGACGCTGTTCCTGCGCGGCGATGATGATCGCGAACTCGAGGAGTGGACGGTCGGCAGCAAGGCGACGCTCTGGCGCGACGAGTACGATCTCGACGTGGCCATCGCCAAGGCGGAGGTCTCGTGACCGGCGGCGCCTGGCTTTCGCGCCTGGCGATCTCGTGCGCCCTGCTCTCATCCGCGTGTTCGTCGTCCGGCGTCCCGGATCCCCACACGGCCGCGCAGGCCTACGCCAGCGCGGCGACGCGGGGAGACGCCGACGCGCTCTACGCGATGATGTCGACCCCGGCCCAGCAGGCGCGCAGCCGGGACGACGTGAAGCGCATGATCGCCGAGGAACACGACGAGCTCGCAGCGCAGGGCAAGGAGCTGGGGCGCGACGACGTGCGGGTCGAGGCCACGGCCCGGCTGCGCTACGCCGATGGCGAGGAGGCCGCCCTGGAGCTGCGCGAGGGCCGCTACTGGGTGACGGCGGCCGGAGCGCTCCCGGGCGGCGCGCGTACGCCCGAAGAGGCGCTGGAGCAGCTCCGGCGAGTGCTCGCGCGAAGGAGCTACGCGGGGCTGATGCGCGTGCTGTCACCAGCCACGCGGGCGGCCATCGAGAACGATCTGCGCACGCTGGTCGACGGGCTCAACGAACCAGGGACGCTCCCGGTTCGTGCCAATGGCGACGCCGCGGTGGTCAGCGTCCCGGGCGGCCACCAGGTGAAGTTGAAGCGCGAAGGCGGCGTGTGGCGGGTGGAGGACTTCGACTGAGGGGGAAGGAACGGGGGACGGAAACGGGAACGTGGAACGATCGCCGCCGTTCGCGATCGGCCGGCCGCTCGGCTAGAAACACAATCGTGCGTTCCCGACCCCTCGCGCTCGCGCTGCTCGCGCTCTCGCTCGGCGCGGCGCTCGTACTGCTCGCGCCTCGGCCGGCGCGGGCCTTCGGGGATACCGGAGCCTTCGATCCGCGCGTGTTGCTCACGGGCAACCAGACAGGGCCGGCCCGCGCCACCGCGCCCGCGCGCTGGTCGTGGGAGCTGGTTCAGCGCACCAGCGCCCCCGCCCGGCTCCGCCCCAGCCTCGTGCGGGCCGACGACCCGGCCATCGTCGATGCGCCCTTCCTCTACTGGAGCGGCGACGGCGAGGTCGCGCCGCTCACCAGCGCCGAGCTCACCGGGCTGCGCCGGTTCTTCTCGCTGGGGGGTGTGCTCCTGGTGGACGACGCGGCCCCGGGTGCCCGGGGAGAGCCGAGCGCCTTCGCCCGCACCGCGCGGCGTGAGATCGCGCGCGCCTTGCCCGACACCATCCCCGTGGGCCTGGGCGTCGACCACGTGGTCTTTCGTACCTTCTACCTCCTGCGCCGCGCGGAGGGGCGCGTGGAGGGCCCGCCCTCACTCGAGGCCATCGTCCGCGGGGGGCAGGCGCAGGTGCTCTTCAGCGAGCATGATCTCGGCGGGGCCCTGGCGCGCGGGGCATCGGGCATGTGGGAGCAGCCGGTCACCCCGGGCGGCGATCTCCAGCGCGAGCGGGCCATCCGACTGGCCGTGAACATCGCCATGTACGTGCTGTGCTCGAACTACAAAGACGACCAGGTCCACGCCCCGTTCCTCATGCGCCGACGCGCGCTGTCGACGCCATGAACGTCATGACGGGTCTCTGAGTCGATGCTCTCCACACACCTCGGACCCTCCGGTGATCTGTCCCCGTGGGCCGCCTGGCTCGCGGTAGGGCTCACCCTGGCCAGCTTCGTGATGCTGCTGGTGGAGATGCGGCGGCGCGAGCGCGGCGGCGTGGCCATCGCGGTCACGGGGCTGCTGGCGGTGGTGGCCCTGCTGGCGGCGGTGGTGCGCCCAGCGCGCGTGTCGGCGCGCGAGAGCGTGGTGGGTGCCCGTGTGGTGGTGCTGGCGGACACATCCCGCTCGATGGCGCTCGAGGCCCCGGGCGGTCCCCGGTGGCAGGCGCGCGACCGTGCCATCGAAGCGCTCTCGAAGGCGTCCACCAGCGCGCGTCTGACGGTGCTGGGCTTCGGCGAGGGCCCACCGCAGCCGCTGCCGATGACCCTGAGCGACCGCGCAGCCGAGCAGCTGACGACGCGCGCACCCCACAGCGACCTCGGCGCAGCGCTGCGCGCGCTGGCGGCATCGCCCGAGGAGCGGCCCGCGGCCGTGGTGGTCATCAGCGACGGGCGGCTGGACGATCCGCCCGATGAGGCGTCGGAGGCCAGCCTCAAGGCGCTCGGCGATGCCGTACACGTCCCGGTCGACGCGGTGGGGACGACCCGGGACGCGCCCGCCGACGCGAGCGTGCGCCGCGTGAGCGCCGCCGGGGCGGCGGTGGCCCACGTGCCGCTGCCGCTGCGGGTGGAGGTCGGCTGCGCGGGCGGTGTGACGTGCGACGATCTCACGGTGACGGCGCGCGAGTTGCGTGACGACGGGCCGCCAGCGGTCCTGGCGTCAGGAATCGCGCACGTGAAGGACGGCAAGGCGGCGCTCGATCTGACCATCACCCTGGAGCGTGCGGGTGCGCGCATCGTCGAGGTCTCCATCAAGCCGCCCCCTGGCGATGCCATCCCCGACAACGACCGGCGGCTCATGACGTTCGACGTCGCGCGCGAACGCGTGCGCGTGCTCCACGTCGCGGGGAGGCCGACCAACGACGTGCGCGCCCTGCGGCAGTGGCTGAAGAGCGACGCGTCGGTCGACGTCGTGGCCTTCTTCATCTTGCGAACACCGACCGACGACGTGCGCGCCAGCCAGAACGAGCTCGCGCTCATCCCCTTCCCGGTCGACGAGCTCTTCACGGAGCACCTCCCCAGCTTCGACGCCATCGTGCTGCAGGACTTCGACGCGCAACCCTACGGTCTCGAGAAGTACCTGCCGAACGTGGAGCGGTACGTGCGCGGGGGTGGCGGGCTAGTCATGGTGGGCGGGCAGAACTCGTTCGTGGCAGGCGGGTACGCGGGGACGCCGCTGGCGTCCGTGCTGCCGGTGGAGCTCGACGGCTCGCCGGGCGCCACCAGCGCCGATACCTCCTCCTTCGTCCCCGAGTGGACGCCGGAGGGGCGGGCCGCGCCATTGCTGTCGCTGCTGCGCGACGTCGTGGGCGACGAGCTGCCGCAGATGCCCGGGGCGAACGTGGTGGGTGACGTCCATCCGGGCGGGGTCGCCCTGTGGTCGCACCCGACTCGGGTCACCAAGAGCGGCGCGAAGATGCCGGTCCTGGCGGTGGGCGAGGCGGGGGACGGGCGAACGATCGCCATGGGGGTGGACGGAGCGTGGGAGCTGGAGTTCTCTTCGCTGGCGGCGCGCACGGCAGGTCGAGGGCACGGCGCGCTGTGGGACGGTTTGCTGGGGTGGTTGATGCGGGACCCGCGCTTCGAGCCTGCGCAGGTCGAGGTGGTGGGCGGGTGCACGGCAGGGTTGCCTTCGACCGTCCGTGCGCGGCTCCTGCCGGTGTCGCTGGGAGGCAAGCCGCAGCCGGTGGTGCTCGACGTCACCCGGATCGACAAGCCCCAGGCGCCGGTGCACCTCGAGACGACCCGCGCTGACGACGTGACCTCGCTCGAGATCGCGGTGCCTGCGCTCGAGGCCGGCGCGTACACCGCGCGCCTGCGCGTGGGGGGCGGGGGGGCGACCCGGCACGACTTCGCCTGCGAGGCCGGTGGCGACGAGTGGGCGGACTCTCGGCCGGATCCTGCCCGGCTCGAGGCCCTCGCCCGCGCGACCGGCGGCTCGTTCGTCCACGCTGGCGACGTGGCCTCGCTGGCGCTTCCGAAGCCCACCGTGGTGAGCGCGGAGCGCCATGTCACCCCGCTGGCGCCCCCGTGGACGTGGACCCTCGCCGCCGCGCTCCTGCTCGGCGTCCACTGGATCGCCCGACGCCGCAGCGGCCTGTCTTGAAACGCCATGGAGGCAGGAGCGGACCGGTCGAAATCTCCATGTCGAGGGACTAGTCTGAACACGTGACCCGCCGGATCGCCAGCCTGCTCGCGCTCGCGCTCGCGCTGGCGCTCGCGCCGGCGCAGGCGCGTGCGCTGGTTTGGCCGGACGTGGCGGAGCGGGTGGAGCGGGACCTCGGCGCGGTCGACCCGGCGACCCGGAGGACGGCCGCGCGCGAGCTGACCGAGCTCGGGCCAGGACGCGGTGCGCCCCTCGCGCTGCAGGCGCTGAGCGACGCGGACGATGACGTGAAGCTCGCCGCGGCGGACGCTGCCATCCGGCTGCGCGCCGCCGGAGCGACCGAAGCGGTGGTCGGGTGGCTCAACGCGCCGGACGCGCGTCTGCGGCGCAAGGCATGCGAGGTCGCGCGTGCGCTGCCCGGGTCGCGCGCGGTGGCGCCGCTCGGGCGCACGCTTGGCGATCCCGACGCGGAGGTGCGTGCCGCCGCCGCGGACGCGCTAGGGCACCAGGCCTCGGCTGACGCGGTGCCTCCGCTGCTGGGACGCCTCGACGATCCGGCACCGCCCGTGCGCATCCAGATCGTGGGTGCGCTGGCCCGGCTGGGCGATCTGCGCGCAGTGGTGCCGCTGGTCGGCAAGGTCCAGGACTCGTCGCCCGACGTGCGCGAGGCGGTCGCCCGGGCCCTGGGGGACCTCGGCGACCCGCGCGCCTCGTCGGCGCTCGTGCTGGTACTCCGCGACCAGAACAACGACGTCCGGCGCGATGCGCTGGCCGCGCTGGGTCGAATGAAGGCTGCCGACGCGGTGGACGCCATCGCGCCGTTCGCCACCGATCGGGCACCGGCGTTGCGCATGGCTGGACTGGGAGCGCTCGGGCACATCGCATCGCCCGACGCGATCCGCGTGTTGGTGCAGGCGCTGGGTACGGGGGACGACGCGGCCGAGTCGCTCGATCGGACGGCCCTCCGCGACGCGCTGGTGGTGGCGGGCGCCGCGGCCGTCGGGCCGCTGCACGCGCTCATCGCGGGCTCACCGTCGCCCGCAGCGGCGACCAGCGCAGCGTGGGTCCTGGGCGAGCTGAAGACCCGGGCCGAGGCGCCGACCCTCGTCGCGGCCATGCGACGTGGGACAGTTCCGGTCGCCGCCGCACTGCACGCCCTCGCCGGCGCTGGGACGGCGGCGGAGGTGCCCGTGGTGCTGGAGTTCGTGGCAGACCCGAACCCCGTCGTGCGGGGGGAAGCGCTGGGTGCGACCATGGCGTTGCTCGACCCCGATCACCCCGATGGACGGGCCGTCGAGCCGCTGGCCGCTGCTCTGCGCGACCCGCGCCCCTCGGCGAAGGAGCGCGCCCGCATGGCCGCGCTGCTGGGTCGTACCGGAGCTCCCCGGGCGGCTCCGCTCCTGGTCGAGCTCGTACGCGCCCACGATTCCGCGCTGCGCCTCGCCGCCATCGACGCGCTGGGGACGCTCGGGGTGGAGCCCTCCCAGGCCGACGGCGTCGTCGCAGCGCTATTGGAAGCCCTCGGCTCGCCGGAGGCTACCGTCCGGCTGCACGCCGCCGTCGCGCTTTCCGAGGCAGGACGTGCGGCCGCACGCGAGGCGCTGCTGGCCAGACTCGGCGGCGGCGACGAGGTGGACCGCGCCGCCGTGCTGACTGCGCTGGGCGGGGTGCTCACACGGGCGGCGAGCGAGGCTGCGGTGGAGCGACTGCGAGGGGCACTCGAGCTCGCGGCCGGTCCCGAGCGGGATGGGATCATCGAGGCGCTGGGCCGCTCTCCCCTGCCGTCCGCGGTGAGGGCCCTCGGAACCGTGGCCAGGCGGGACGAGCCCACCGACCGGCGCGCTGCGGCGACGCTGCTCGCGGCGCACGCGGGCGACACGGCCGCCCTGACCACGGCAAGGACGCTGCTCGCCGACACCGACGCCACCGTTCGTGCACAGGCGGCATGGACCCTCGGGACACTGGGTGACGCGTCGGACGTGCCCCGCCTGGCCGAGGTAGCGCGACAGCAGGACGTGGACGCCGCGCCGGATGCGGTGGCAGCGATCGGCCGCATCGCAGGCCGGGCACACGACTCGGAGCTGGCGACACGCAACCTGTGCCCGCTCGGCGCCGACCCACGTCCCTACGTCCGTGCCAACGCGCTGGCGGGGCTCGCACTGGCTGGAGCACGCTGCCAGGACAACACCGAGCGGGCGGCCCTCACCGAGGACCCGAGCGACGATGTTCGGGGCGCTGCGGCGCTGGTCCTGTCGCGCGCTCCCTCGCCCGAGGATGCCCGTGCCCTGGACCGGTGCGCCCGCGGTGACCCCTCGGGCGCTGTCGCTGCCCGGTGTCGGGCTTCCAGCCCGCTGCCGGTACGGACCCACGCGGCCCTCGTCTACGTCGTTGCGGAGGGGGCAGCCGCACCGCACCCAGGTGCCCCCTACGCCCTGCTCCTGGCCGATGGCATGCTTCACGCAGGCACGACCGATCGCCGGGGCGGCGTCTTCGACCCCGTCACGCCGGAGGGGGACGTGAGCCTGCGCCGCCCGAGCGGCCTCGTACGCTGAGCCTCCGTCAGTCGCGGAGGTAGCTGGCGCAGTGACCGCCCTCGGATACGTCGACCCTACGGACGCGAACGCGCCCGTCCTCGACTCGCCTTGCCAACGACTCGGCGATGACGCGTGCGACGTTCTCCCGCGTCGGGTTCACGTCGTCGAAGGGATTCACGTCGTTGAGGAAGGCGTCCTGGTAGGGGGCCACGACGTCACGCAGCGCGGCGTCGACCGCGTGGAAGTCGAGGACCCAACCCGTCCGGTCGAGCTCGTGCGCACGTATGAAGACCCTGACGTGCCAGCGGTGCCCGTGCACTCGACCGCCTTCGCCAGGGACCCCACGGATCTGGTGACGGGCGGCGACGACGGTATCGACGGATATCTCCCACATGGACATCGGGCAGATGCGCCGCGTTTAGCATGGCCACGGGGCACAGGCGACACCAGCCGCCACGCGCGCTAAGAAGAAAGGCTGCGACGCCCCACCTCAAGAGAACTCGATGAAGCGACGCTTTCGCGATCGGCTGGTCGCCCCCGAGGCGATGGAAGCCATCCTCGACCGCGCCGGGGAGAGCCGGTTCGCACGGGCCCGGTCGCCCATTGCCCTCAAGGTCTGGCGTGACGCGGTAGGAGCCCGTATCGCCGACCGCGCCCGACCGATGTCGCTCTGGGAAGGCGTCTTGCTGCTCCGGGTGCCGACCAGTGTGTGGGCGCACGAGCTCTCCTTGCTCGCGGGCGAGGTGTGCGCCCGCCTGCGAGAGCGGGGAGTGGATGCACGCGAGCTGCGCTTCCGTGTAGGGGCGCTCGAGGCGGTAGACCGGCCGCCCGAGCGCCGTGTCGCGCGCGCCGTACCGACGTCGTTCGCAGTCCCGCCCGAGCTCACACACGCGCTCGGCGACGTCGGCGACGACGAGCTGCGCGCGTCCATCGAGCGCGCGGCAGCGGCGAACCTCGCCTGGCAGTCGGTGTCGCAGCCGGCGCCACCCCAGGAGGTCAGCGAAGCGCGGCGAGCCGCTCGAGCCCCTCGAGGCGCTGCAGCAGAAACCGCTCCGCGGGGCCGAGCAACGCTTGCTTCTCGCGCAGGCGTGCCACGTAGCCGCGGAGACGGGCGAGATCGATCGCGTTGACCTTCCGAAAGGCGTTGTAGAGCTCGTCCACCACCGGCGCCGGGCAGGGTCGCTGCTGAGCATCGTAGAGCTCGATGACGTAGTCCGCCCAGGCCCCCTTCGCCGTCGCCGTCGCCAGCTTGGAGGCGAAGCGCGCCGCCATGTCCACCAGCCACGGCGAGAGCCGCTTGCCCGCACGGCTGGCCTCCACCACGTCGGCCAGCGGGCTTGCGAGCAGCCGCTCGGCCTCGTCGGCGCGGCCCATGGCCAGCGCCTTCTCGGCCACACCCCCGAGGAGGTTGAACGCGTCCGCGCGCCGCACCATGCTCGGCTCGGCGTCCACGTCTCCGATGGGCTCCGACGGCGGCACCGAGGAGGCTCGCTCGGCCCCCATCAGCTCCGGCGCCGCCTGCATCTTGGGGAGCGTGCGCTTACCCATCTGGTGGCTGACCGTCTCGCGCCCCGCGCTCTCTCGCCCCTCGAGCAGGGTTAGCTCCTGTGAGCCAATGACGATCTTGTCGCCGGCGGTGAGCTTGGTCCGCCCGGGGATGCGCTGCCCGTTGACGATGACGCCGTTGCGGCTCTGCAGATCCTCGATGGTGACCCCGTCGCGGCCCACCACCAGCAGCGCGTGCCTGCGGGAGACGAGCGGGTCGTCGAGGGAGAGCTGGCAGCCGGCGCTGCGCCCGACCGCGAACTGTCCCTCGATGAGCTCGAGGTCGTGGTGCAGGTAGCGCAGGCGAAAGCGCATGACGCTCGACTAGCTAGACCATTACCTTCTGCGTGCGCGCCGAGGCAAGCTTTGGCGATGGCGGAAGGTTCACGAGTGCACTCGCGAACGCCGGCTCATGACGGCGGCTGCCATTCGCCTGTAACCTCAGAGGCATCACTGGCCTCCCCTACAGAGCCCCCAGGGCTCGACTCGAGGACGGCGTGAAGCTGCTCCAGTCGCGCCATGACGTCTACCTCGGCTGGGGACGGGCTCCGCGCGCTGCCCTCGAAATGCCGGAGGAGCGTCCCCAGCCCACCCCGGACGACGGTCCGGTGTTCGGTCGCGGCCTCGGCGACCCGCTCGACCACCTCCGCCGGCGGTATGCGATTGGTGCGCCGGTACATGTCGAGCGCCCACAGCAGCCAAGTCGGGTCGTTGGTCGCCAGCGTGGTCGCCACCGCCTGCCCAGCCAGCGCGCCCAGCGCCTTCGGGTCGATCGAGCCACCCGAGGCGACAAGCTCCTCGACCTGGCTGGTGGCGCGGCGCGCGATCCGCTCTGCATCGCCGACACGACCCAAGGTAAGCGCCCGCTCGAGCGCCTCGACCAGAAGCTGGACGCTCCAGGCCGTCTGATTCTCCGAGCCGAAGCTTCCGCTGAGCGTCTCTTCGTCGGTCTGCTCAGTGGCCTCGCAGTTGGGGCAGGACACCATCTCCCGGGGGTACGGCAGCCGGCACTTGGCGCACAGGCGGAGAACCCCCGTAGTCTTCGAGTGGGCCTTCCCCGCCGGATCGACCCGGCAGAACACGAAGTCCTGCGTACCGATGCGAACGCGATCCCCATCGCGGAGCGGGGTCGGCCCACGGATCTGCACCCCGTTGACCCGCACCCCGTTCCGACTCCCCATGTCCTCCACGGAAGCTCCCTCATCGTCGAGAAGAATGCTGGCGTGCTGCCTCGACACGAGCGGATCCTCGATGGTGAGGTTGCAGTCGAGGCTCCGTCCGATGACAGTGATGCCCCGCGGCAGATCGAACTCTTGCAGCAGAAACCTCAGACGGAATCTCGCCACTTGGGTTCCTCGTGGGTGGCTGCGCCAGGAGCGGGGCGCACTGCCGCGCTCTTACCGCTCAATATAACCCCTGCCGGGAGAAATAGGGACAGGCGCTTGCCACCCGCCATCCCGCCCATGTAAAGGTGGGGGAGAGTAGGCCCGCCGAGTGGACGAGAGCGTGAAGGAACAAGTCGCGAAGATCTGTCGCGAGATCCTCGCGCCCATCGTCAAGACCGACGGGGGGGAGATGTACCTCGTGCGCTTCGACGGCGACGACGTGCACATCCACCTCGGCGGCACCTGTGCCGGCTGCCCTGGTGCGTCCATCACGGGGGACAAGGTGCTGCTGCCCGCGCTCCGGACTGCAGCGCCCAAGATCCGGGTGGTCGTGACCACCGGAGTTCGTATCCCGGAAGGCGCCGAGAAGCTTGGCTAGGCCCGCCGAGCCTATTTCTTCTTGATCCCTGCATCGGGAGGCGGCGCCCGCCCGGCGTTTGGATCGCTCACGCCCTTGCGGGTGAGGTTGGCGATGGCCGGATCGATGGCGAATGGATCGACCGGCTTGTTCGGGCGGAGCGCGGCCAGGTTCGCGAGCGTGTTCCGGTCCTCCAGCACGAGCCCGCAGATGTGCTCGTTGCTACGATCGACCGCGCGAAGATGGCTCTTTCCGTCCTGCCAGTCGGCCTCCGTTCGCTCCAGTCCCTGCGAGGCGTCCGCGGCGCGGATACGGGCGGGGACGGAGAACAGCGTGTTGAGTTTGGTGACCGCATCCTGGAAAGTCCCACCGAGGGGTCCGTCCGCCTTCAGCGGCACCTCGTCGTACATCTTCCACAACCGGTCCTTGATGTAGAAAAAGAACCGGTTCTTGCCATCCTTGAACAGCCGCTGGACGGCCTCCTGGTTGTTGTACGTGTACTCGAGGTGCAGGGCCGTGACGTCGTACCCCGTGGGCGACGACGAGACGAACGGGGTAAAGCTGTGCTCGAAGTTGACCTTGCGGTTGTCGCGATCCGCCTCGAGCTGCTGCATGTCAACGCCGGGCTGGAGCTTCGCCAGGAGGGGTGCGTACTCGCGATCGAACAGGCCGTTCAGCTTGTTGTAGACATCTGTCACTTCCGCGTGGCTCATGCCCCAATGGAGGTCGCGCTCCATCAGGCTGTTGAGCGAGTTCACCGTGGGCGCCTCGGCCGCCGCGGTGGGTGGCGCGGCAAGGGCCATCATCCCGCCGGCAAAGAGCGCGCTTGCAGCGAGAGTTGCGGCGACAAGGACCCGTTTCATGCGTGCATCGTACCACACGACCCTGGCTTCTCGCACGTGGACGACCCACCATGTTCCGGGATAAGAGACGCCATGCGTGGCGGTCACCTGAGCGGTCTTTTCCCCTTCGTCTGTGCGGGGGCACTGGTGGCTGCCTGCGGTGGCGGTACCCCCGGGGCACGTAGCCCAGACCACCCGCTCCCTCCGTACGTCGGCCATGCAACCGAGCTGTTTGACGACGCCATCGAGCCCACCGCCGTCGGGCTCCCGATGGACCCCTCCGCGACACCGCAAGGCGACACCCGGGTCCGGGAGCGCACGCAGACCGGCGACGCGGTCGTCCGCGCCCGCATCCGCACCGTGACCTCCAAGGCAGAGGACCGCGGCGTCTCCTGGCAGATCGGTCTGCACGTCATCGAGCGCCTGGGGGGAACCGGGCAGGTCGAGCCGGACTTCACGCTCTCGGTCTCGCCCTCCGACTCGGCCGCAGGCATCGTCCGCGCCTACGAGGCCCGCCTCATCGGCAAGACGTTCATCGTGTTCGTGCGGCAGTTCTCCCACGCGGGAACCCCGCCGGACGACCCGGGGGATCTGCGCTTCCACGTCGCGGGGGACAACCCGGACGAGGTGGGCGCGGTCAAGGCTGCGGTGCTCCTCGACCAGGTGCACTGAGCGCGGCTCGGTGCTAATCGATTTCAGTGGCCGTCGAGATCAAGAGCCCCCGAGAGATAGAGTCGATGCGGAAGGTCTGCCGCCTGGCGGCAGAAACGCTTCTCGTGGTGGGCGACCAGATCCGCCCTGGCATGACCACGCTCGAGATCGACCGCATCGTCCACGAGCACACGCTGAGCCAGGGAGCGCGCCCGGCCCCCCTCAACTACAAGGGCTTCCCCAAGAGCGTCTGCACCAGCGTCAACGAGATCGTTTGCCACGGCATCCCGGATGGGACGGTCCTCCGCACCGGCGACATCGTCAACGTCGATGTCACACACATCTACGAAGACTTTCACGGCGACACGAGCGCGACGTTCTACGTCGGCACGCCCGCCCCCGAGGTGCGCCACCTGGTCGAGGTCGCTCGCCACGCGCTCGATGTCGGCATCGCAGAGGTTCGCGAGGGGGCTCGCCTGGGCGACATCGGGGCTGCGATCCAGGAGTACGTGGAGGGCGAGGGGTGCAGTGTCGTCCGCGACTTCGTGGGCCACGGCATTGGACGCAAGTTTCATGACGCCCCGCAGGTGAAGCACTACGGCAAGCGGGGCTCCGGCGACAGGCTTCGCGCGGGGATGACGTTCACCATCGAGCCCATGGTGAACCTCGGTGGCTGGGAGGTGGAGGTCGACCCCGAGGACAGGTGGACCGTGCGCACCGCGGACCGCAGCCTCAGCGCGCAGTTCGAGCACACGCTGCTCGTGACGCGCGACGGCGTCGAGATCCTCACCGCCCGCAACCGGAGCCTCCGGAACAGCGAGAACGTGGCGACGCTGTTCGTCGCCTGAGACAATTTCACTCCTTGCCGGCCAGCAGCTCCGCGGCGGCCCGGCGGGCGGCGTCGCCTACCTTGATGCCGCCAATCATCCGCGCGATCTCGTCCACCCGCTCGGACTGCGTGAGCCTCCTGACGCTGGTGCTCGTGCGACCGCGCACCTCGGCCTTGTCGACGACAAAGTGCGCGTCGGCCAGCGCGGCGATCTGCGGCAGGTGGGTGATGCAGACCACCTGACGGTGACGGGCGATGTCGGCGATCGAGCGACCGATGACCTCCGCAATGGCGCCGCCTACGCCCGCATCCACCTCGTCGAACACGTACGTCCCTGCGGGGCCCTTCTCGGCCAAGACGCGCTTGAGCGCCAGCAGCGCCCGGGAGAGTTCTCCGCCGCTGGCGATGCGACGGAGCGGCCGCGGCTCCTCCCCACGGTTCGGCGCGATGAGGAACTCGACGCGGTCGATCCCGGACCGCGTCAGGCGGGCACCGTCGACCAGCAGCGCCTCACCCGCGCTCGCCGTGGGCTGGACGTCCACGACGACGCGGGCCCGCCCCATCCCCAGCAGCGACAGCTCCTGTCCGATCGCGTCGGCCAGCTTCTCGGCCGCGTCGCGGCGCTTGCGCGAGAGGGCCCGCGCCGCCGCCCCCGCCTCGGCCGCGCGCTTCGACTTCTCGACCTCGAGCCCGCTGACGCGCTCGGAGGCGCTCGCCAGCGACGCGAGCTCCTTCGCCAGGGCCGCCCGGTGTGCCAGCAGATCCACCGTCGCCGGGCCGTGCTTGCGCAAGAGCTTCTGCAAGCGAAACCCTCGCTCCTCCACCTCGGCGAGCCGCTCCGGGCTCGCCTCCACCGACTCTGCATAGCGCGCGAGGGCGCGGGCGGCATCCGACAGCTCGGCGCGGGACGACTCTACCGTCCGTGCCAGGGCCACCAGGGAGCCATCCACGCTGGCAGCCTGGTCGAGCTCGGCGCTGATGCGGGCCAGCTCGTCGCAGATCGCCCCCTCGCCCTCGTAAAGTCGCTCGGCCGCCCGCCGGGTCGCGGACTGCAGCTTCTCCGCGTGTCGCAGCCGAGCGCGCTCGTGCTCGAGCTCTAGCTCCTCCCCCTCGCGGGGATCGAGCTCCTCGATCTCGCGGAGCTGCCAGCGCAGGAAGTCTTCTCGCTCCACCCTCCCCCGCTCCTGGGCGCTGGCGGTCTCCAGCTCGCGAAGGACCTCTGCCAGCCCATCCACCAGCTCGGCCACCCGGACGCGGTCGCCCTCCAGCCGTCCGAAAGCGTCGAGATACTCGACGTGGGTGGATGGGTCGGTCAGCGAGACGCTCTCATGCTGCGACGCAATGTCGCACAGGTCCGCGGCGATCTCGGCCAGCTGGGACGCCGTGCACAAGCGCCCATTCGCGTAGGCGCGGCTCCGGCCCTCCGCCTGGACGACCCGCCGTACAACCAGCTCCCGCTCGCTCGGAATTCCCGCGGCCTCCAGCTTTGCCGCAGCGCGTGATGCAGGCGAAAGCTCGAAGAGTGCCTCCACCTCGGCCTCCTCGGCTCCTCCGCGGACGAGATCGGGGCGTGCCCTCCCACCGAGGACAAGCGAAAGTGCGTCCACCACCATCGATTTGCCGGCCCCGGTCTCTCCCGTGACCACGTTGAACCCCGGCGCCAACTCGAGGATCAGCCGCTCGATGAGCACGACATTGCGGACCGTCAGCTGCGCCAGCAAGGGTAGAACGGCCTACGCTCCTCTAACCAAGCGTGCAAGCCTCTCCATCCGTGCTTGACGGCTTACTCTCGACTTCACTAGCCTACGCCGACGTCGTCGTGCGGGCTCCGTCCCGAAAGACGAGCATTTTCAACGTGATGCCCCCACTTCAGGCGCGATGCCGTCCAGACCTTCCGCGAAAAAGAAAGCTGCGGCTCCGCAAGAGGCGCCGAAGGTCCAGTCCGTCGAGGAGCGCACGGCGTACCTCGAGGAGCGGCTGAAGAACGCCCCACCGGACACCCAGGTCAAGTACCGGGATGACCTGGACATGAGCTGGATCGCCCACGACAGCGCGCTCGAGGGCGTCGTCTACACCATCGCGGAGCTGCGGGCAGCCATCGGCGCCAGCGACGCCAACATCGCGTTCGATTCCAGCATGCAGCCAGTGGTCGAGGAGATCCGCCGGCACCGCGAGGCGCTCAACTTCATCCGCGAGTACGCCATCCGTCGCCGCCAGCCCATCACGGTCGACGTGGTGAAGCGCATCTACTGCGTGCTTCATCCCGAGGAGGGGGACGTCAAAACGGTCAAGTACCGCAAGGACATCCCCCAGCACCGCCTCTACTTCCATGAGTACGCGCCCCCGGACAAGATCGCCTACAAACTGAGGCAGATCATTGACTGGACGAACGACCCGGAGACCCGCCGCACGCGCACGCCCGTCCGCCTCGCCGCCCGGGCGCACTACGATCTCCTCCGCGTCTTTCCGTTCACGACCGACAGCGGCAAGGTCGCCCGCCTGCTGATGAACCTCCTGCTCCTGCGCAGCGGATACCCACCGGCCATCATCCACTCGACCGAGCGCCAGCGGTACTACGAGGCCCTGAAAGGCTCGAGCGCGACCATGCACGGCATCGTGCAGGACGCCATCGAGAACAGCCTCTCTAGCATCGAGAAGCTGCTCGACCTCTACGAGCCCAAGCCGAAGCAGTAACTTTACGAACCGGGCTGCGGCGGGTAAGCCTCTCTCTCCCGGAGAGATGCTCGCCAAGCGTGTGATCCCATGCCTTGACGTACAGGGGGGGCGCGTCGTCAAGGGCGTCCGCTTCGTGGGCCTGCGTGATGCGGGCGACCCGGTGGAGCAGGCCGCTCGCTACGACGAGGCCGGGGCGGACGAGATCGCGCTGCTCGACATCGGAGCCTCGCACGAGGGTCGGGGGACGTTGCTCGACGTCGTCGCGCGAACGGCCGAGGTGCTCTTCGTCCCGTTCACCGTGGGTGGTGGTATCCGAACGGAGGATGACGTCCGCGCCCTGCTGGCCGCGGGGGCCGACAAGGTGAGCATCAACACCGCCGCGGTGAGCCAGCCGGACATCGTGCGGCGGTGCAGCGACGCCTGGGGCGCGCAGGCGATCGTGGTTGCCATCGACGCCAAGAAGAGGGCGGACGGAAGGGGCTGGGAGGTGTTCGTCCACGGGGGGCGCACCGCGACCGGGCTCGACGCCATCGCCTGGGCCGAGAAGCTGGTCACCCTGGGCGCGGGGGAGATCCTGCTCACCAGCATGGACCGCGACGGCACGCTCTCCGGCTACGATCTCGCCTTGACCCGCGCCGTGTCCGACGCCGTCCCCATTCCGATCATCGCCAGCGGCGGTGTGGGCAGGCTGGACGATCTGCGCGCCGGGCTGATCGAGGGGCGCGCCAGTGCCGTCCTGGCCGCGAGCATCTTTCACGACGGCAAGCACACCATCGCCGAGGCCAAGAAGTACCTCGCGCGGGCCGGTGTCCCTGTGCGCCCATGCGCGGGGAGCCGTGCGGCATGAGCGGGGGCGCGCTGGACTCGTCGGTGACGCTGGACGAGGTGTTCGCCGTGGTGGTGAACAAGCGCGTCCCGCTCGCACCGGAGCTGGCCGGCTACCTGGTGCTGGAGATCGCCGAGCGCGCCGACCCCAGCGGTGGCGACGTCGACCCACGCAGCGTGTTCGTGGGCGAGGAGGGCACCGTCGCCCTGGTCAAGCCGAAGCGAGAGGGAGCCACCGGTGACGCCGAGGCCTCCATCCGGTCGGCCCTCGCGCGCCTCCTCGAGGCGAGCGGCTCGCAGACCCCGGCGCTCTCCGCCGCTAGCAAGCGCAAGAGCGGCCCGGGGCTCCCGGCCCTGGCAGAGGAGCTGGAGGCGGCGCTCATCCCGGTGAACCGCGCCGCCGGTCGGCGCGCACTGGCACGCCTCGCGCGTGAGGTGAAGCGCGTCACCCTGGGCGTCGGGCGCAACGCCCTACCCTCCACCAGCGAGCCTCCTCCCACCCGTCGTGCCTCGTCGTCGGCCAACGTCGTGCCAGAGCCCACCCCGGCGCCGCCCCCTGTGCGGGCGGCGAGCCCGAGCTTCTCCCGCGAGGAGGAGCCCACCACGGCCCGCGGCCAGATCCCCGAAGAGGTGATGAAGAAGGCGACGCCGGAGCCGCTCGAGGCGAGCGAGCTGCCGACCATGCAGTTCGAGCCCGCCGGGCGCACCCCCTCCCCCTCGCAGGCCGACGTCGACGACCTCATCTCGCAGTTCGCGGTGTCGGGCCAGAGCGAGCAGCAGCACGCGCGCAACCTCAAGGCCATGGCCGGCCTCGACCCGACTCCCCCGCCGCCCGAGATCATGCGGCGCATGGAGACGCGCGAGGTGGCGGTCGAGGGGCCGGACTCCGGCGTCGAGTCGCTCCTGGCGATGGCGTCGGAGCAGGGCGAAGGCGAGGCGCAGCGAACCGAGCCCGCGCGTGAGCCGCCGCGGCGTGAGCCAAGGGCACCGCGCTCGCCGCTGCCTCCTCCGCGCGCATCGGCGGCCTCCATCTCGGACGAGCGTCAGCTGCCCACCCAGCCGTCGTCCGTCAAGAAGATGCGCGCCGCCTCTCCCAGCCTGCCGCAGGCCAAGCCGAAGCGCGGCTCCGGGCTGGTGGTGGCGCTCGCGCTCGTCGCGGTCGCGGTGGGGGTCTATGCGGTGTGGCAGCTCCGCCCCATGGCTAGCCGCACGCCGGCAACGCCCGCGTCGGTGAGCGCGGCGCCCGCCGCACCGGTGGCGTCGGCGTGCAAGGCCACGCTGGTCGTCGGCGACGTTCCTTCGCATGCGGAGGTGCTGCTGCGCTCGGGGCAGGCTCCCATCGACGTGCCCGACATGCCCGTCGGCACGCGCCTCGAGTTCGTCGCGACTGCCGAGGGCTACGCTCCGAAGCGCGTCGTGGTCCCTGCAGGGGCCAGCTGGGACCCCGGGGCGGACGGAAAGCCCCGCTTCGAGGCGGCGGTGCAGCTGGACAAGTCCAAGGCCCACGCGGGCACCAACGATCCCTGGCCGCCTGGTGAGCCAGGCAGTGAGGTCGGCGGGCAGGGTCCGCCCGGTACAGTCCACGTCGTGGCGACGCCGAGAGGTGCCGAGATCTGGATGCTGGTGGGGATGGGGCCCGACGCCCGGATCGAGCAGCTCCACTGCGGCCAGGACTTCGACGTCCTCGTCGCGGGGCCGACGACCTACCGCAAGCGCCTGCACGTCTCGGGGGCTGACTTCGTGCAGGAGGACACGCCCGGGACCCCTCCGTCCAAGGTCCCGACGCGGGTGGCGCGGGTGAGCGCGAAGTAGTTTATTCTCGGGCGCATGCACGAACAGGACATCGCCATCGTGAAAGCTCTCGTGCCTGTGGCTTGGGCCGACGGCGTCTTCGCCGAGACCGAGAAACAGATGCTGGACGCGCTGCTCGATGCCTACCGGGCCAGCGACGAGGAGAGAGAGATCGTCCGCGAGTACGCCGAGACGCGGCGGACGCTGGACGACATCGACCTGCAGGAGCTCTCCACCGACGACCGGCGTACGCTCTTCCAGCACGCGGTCCTGCTCACCTTCGCCGACGGTGATCAGTCCGCCGACGAGGTGAAGTTCCTGCACGCCCTGGCAGGCAAGCTCCGCATCGACGACGAGGAGCGCGACACGCTCATGGAAGTCGGCGCGCACCGCGCGCAGAAGTACCTGCACCTCATCGGGTGATGACTGACGCGAGGGTGCGCTACGGCTTCGGCGGCGGGCGCGTGCTCATCTTCGCGCTCTCGCGCAGCGGGATGGTCTCGATCTCCTTCAGGAGGGCGGTCGGGCTGAAGGGCTTCGTGTAGTAGGCCGTCGCGCCTGCCTCCAGCGCGCGGTTCTTCGACTCGTCGTCGCTCAAGGCGCTGATGACGATGATCGGAACGCCGCGCGTGACCTCGACCTCGCGCAGCTTTTTGCACACGTCGAAGCCGTCGAAGCTCCCAGCCAGGTGGAGGTCGAGGAGGATGGCGTCGGGGGGGTGAGCCACGGCGCTGTCGATGCCCTTCGACCCGGTGGAGACGGCCTCCACCTCGTGGCCACGGGCCGAAACCAGGGCCTCGATCATCTGCCTGACCGAGTCCGAGTCTTCGATGACGAGGATGCGCATGACCTGTCTCAGCGCGGAAAGGTGACGGTGACGCGAACCCCACCACCGCGGCCCGCCTCGACGGGCGCGTCGCCGATCTCGAGCAGCGCGCCCTGCGCGGCGGCGATCTCAGCGGCGACGAACAGCCCCACGCTGCTCGGGCGCCCGAAGGTCCCGGGCTCCACCTCGAGCTGGAGCAAGGCGCGGCGCGCCGCCGTGGGGAGGATAGTCCCCGCGTCGTCGACCACCACACGAGCCCCGAGGGGGGCCTCCTCCGTCGTGACCGGGGCGCTCACGGTGACGACGACCGCAGAGCCCCGCGGCGTCGCCGAGAGGGCGTGGGCGATGAGCGCCCGGAACATGACCGCTACCGAGCGCAGCGAGGCGCGGGCGGTGGCGCGGGAGGCCTCGTCGGGCAGGACGTGCACCACGACGTCGACGCCCATCCTCCCCGCGCGGGCCTCGAGCGCGCGCAGCTCGGTGCGCATCACCTCCGCCAGGTCCACCTCGCGCACCAGCTCGTGCGGATCGCTCTCGCCCACAGCCGCGAGCTCTGCCACGAAGTCCTGCACGGCCAGCAGTCGGCGACGCACCTGCTCCAGCCGCTCGTCCACGTCGCTCTTCGCGGCGGCTTCCAGGTCGGGCGAGCTCTTTCGCGAGGCGCCGGCGACCGCCCGCAGCTCGCTGATGTCGCGACCCACCGGTGAGAGCATGGCGCGCAGCGTCGCGGCCACCCCACCGGAGAAGCGGGCCACGGCCCCGTGGCGATCCCCGGCGGGCGAGGCCGGCGGCGGGTAGCTCGACTGGGCGACAGGCTCGTCCCCCGCGGCCCAAACGGCGGCGAGCTCACGCGCGTACGCCTCGCCCTGCTTGCGTGCCTCGTCGAGCTCCTTGCGAAGCCTGGCGACGTCATCCCGCGCCTCTACCCCCTCGGCCGGCAGCGCTAGCACCTCCTGGCTACCCACGAGCTCGTACCGCCCGCCGTACCGGAGCGCCATGCGCGCCAGCCACGCTCGTTCGGTCTCGGCGGTCACCGAGCTGTCCGGTCCGAGTACCAGCCCGACCACCACCTCGTCACCCTCGCGCTTGATGGTGACTGCGCTGCCCGTCCCGCTCCCGTGACCGAGCATCACGTGCAGCATTCGCCGGAGCTCCGACTCGTCGCCGAAGACCTCGGTGCCGCTGCCCGGCTCGATGGAGACGCGCGCTTCGGGCGCCACCTCCCACAGCATCGCCGCCAGGTCGATGCGACCGCGCCGCCCCCTCAGCGTGCTCGGCCGGCTGTGCAGGCTGGAGAGCATCTTCATCGTGTCGTCGAGGGCCGACAGCTGCGCATCCACGCCGCTGGCGTCGGCATCGGGAGGCGGCGGTGCCTGGGTCAGGGCCGAGACACCCCTCCGCAGACGCTCGGCGGCACCCTGCGCCTCCTGCGTGAGCAGCCAGCCGAGCTCTTGGCGAGTGAGCTTGCCCTTCGACACGCGCCCGGGAGCATGCCAGAAGGGACGCGCCGGGTCACCTGGCAGCAGCCTCTCGCCGACCGGCCCTTGCCGATTTAGCTCCGCGCGACCTTGGCCACCGCCCCACCCACCGCTCCACCACTCTTGCCACCGCCGGTCGCCCAGGTCCTCTCGGCTCCGAGGGCGAGCCACGTCACGGGCAGCTTGGTCGCCCCCGCGCTCACCGTCGTCGTCTCCCGCTCTGCCCACTGGGAGGGTGCAGGGAGGGCGATGGTCTTCTGGCCTTCCAGCTTCTTGGCGGTGGAGGCATCCACCCGCAGCGCTGCGATGCCCGCAGCGCTCAGGAGCGAGACTAGCCCGCTGGGGATGAAGGTCGCGAGCACGGCGCGCACCGTGCCGGCGATGTCCGGCGCCCGCGCGGCGAGATCGCGCACCTCGTCGAGCGTCTCGCACACCGCCGCCATGCCCAGGGGGACCGTACCATTGGTCGCGGTCTCGTGGCCTCCATTGGTCGTGGCCTCCAGCCGACGCCCGAGCGAGGTGCCATGGACCAGCTCCAGGGTCTGCGCCGTCCTCCACGCCGGGAACGCCTCGGGCGCCTCGCGCTTCGGTGCCGGCGCGGTGGCCTTCCTCAACGCGCTCTCTCCGCGCTCCGCCTTGCGCGCGACGAGCACGTCATCGGTCGGCAGCGCGCGGGGAACCGTGACACGGACGGGCCGCTTGAAGGCGCGGGGGTCGCCGACCTCGCCCGTGGCCACCGCGAAGGCCAGCGTCTCCGCCGACGCGATCACCGCGCCGCGCGTCCCGGCGCCCCGCGGCTCGGGATCGCACGTGCGGATCGCGACGCCGCTCGCCGGCGGCGTGTAGAGCTCCCCCGTGACGACACGTGCGTCCGGCTCCACCAGGCGTGCCCCCGTCGCGATGAGGTCCGTCAAAGCTCCGGCGCTGGCCAGCACCTCGAGCATCTGCCGGGAGGGCACCGCGAGCAGGAAGTCCAGCCGCGGCGGGACTCGCTTGCTCTTGAGGAGCGTGGCCGCCGCGAACAGGTCACGCAGCGTCACCCCGCTGTCGCCGCCCAGCAGGGCCTGGGTCACCGGCTGTCCCGCGAGGTCGCGCACAGCGCGGACCTGACCGCGCTCGTCGAGCAGCAGCGGGTCCACGGCGCCGAGGTCCACGGTCAGGGCCTCCGCGCACGGCGCGCCCGCGTCCGGTACGAGGGCGCGGTGGGCCTTAGATCGGCGCTGGTCCCGCAGGAACACCTCCGTCCGCTCGTCGCTCACGAAGAGCGCCGCCGCAGCGCCGAGCTGGGGCGCCATCCCCGCCAGCACGCTGCGCTCGCCCACGGACAGCGAACGGGCGCTGGGCCCCGCGAACTCGACGACGACCGGCGCCCCGCGAGCCTCCTCCACGCGCCGCACCACCTCGCCCAGCCCTCGCCGTAACAGCTCCAGCGCCACGTCGCGCGCACACACGAACGGCCGCAGGCGCCCCTGGAGCAGCACCTGGACGCTCACCGGCGGTCGGATCAGCACCGAGCCCTGCGCCAGCGCCAGGGCGAGCGACGACGTCGGCACCACCAGCGTCAGCATCCCCATCCCGCCCACGCTTGCGAGGCGCGGCTCGTCGGTCACGCACAGCCGGGCGGGGCTCGCGAAGCGCTCCAGGTGGACCGGCGCCGGGAAGCCCACCCCCGCCCGCGCGACGAGCACCCCGTGCGACAGCGTCTCCGGCGACACAGCGCGGGGGTCGGTGGCGGAGGTCGACGTGTCGGTCACGCACCGCCCCTCGTAGGCGATGGCCACCTCGGCGGACGTCTTCTTCATCCCGGCAGCGATGCCCTCGGACAGGGCACGCCCCGGGGCTCGCGCCAGCACGATCTGGTCCGCGTGGACCAGGACCAGCTCCGTCGCGAGGGAGGGATCGCCCGTGCGCGCGGAGAGGATCTTCTGGGTCATGGTGCGGGGCGGATCCCCGGCTCGTGCGCGCATCGTCTCCGTTTCCCCAGTTCCCCGGCCCGCGAGACGCGGGGTGGCGAAGGTAAACCGCGGCCTTCCACAGGGTCAAGGGAGGGCGCCCAATCCGTGGTGTGCGGGCCGGGATCCGCTGTTCTTTCGCGGCTGGGCTAGGAATGGTGTTACCCTCGTTCTCGTGTTCCAGGACGCGCTTCGCGAGATCGTGGACAAGGTCGAGGGCGGCGTGGCCGGCCTCATCATGGATTCCGAGGGCATCGCCGTGGAAAGCTATGCGCGCGACCTACCCGGAGGCCAGCCGTTCGACATCAACATCGTCGGCATCGAGTTCGGCGTCGTGCTCGGCTCCATCAAGCGAGCCGCCGAGTCGCTGGAAGCCGGTAAGGCCCACGAGGTGGCCATCGGCACCGACAAGATGATCACGCTCATCCGCACGCTGGGGGACACCTACTTCCTTGCGCTGACAATGAAGCCCGACGGGAACCTGGGCAAGGGGCGCTTCCTCATGCGGACCGCGGCGCCCAAGCTCCTGGCCGAGCTGGCCTGAGCGCGGGAGCCTGGCGGTGGTGGCGGGGTGGCGCGTCCTCTGTCTGTCCGGCCCGAACCTCCAGCTGCTCGGAACGCGCGAGCCGGACGTGTACGGCAGCGCGACGCTGGCGGACATCCACGCGCGCCTCGCCGCACGCGCGCGCGAGCTCGGCGTCGAGGTCGAAGTGCGCCAGACGAACCACGAGGGCACGCTGCTCGACTGGATCGGCGACGCGCGCACGAACGGCTTCGCGGGCTTGCTCCTCAACCCAGGCGCGTTCACGCACACGTCCATCTCCCTGCACGACGCTCTCAAGGGGGTCGCGCTGCCCTGCGTCGAGGTGCACCTGTCGAACCTCGAGGCTCGGGAGGCCTTTCGGCGGCGCTCGTACGTCGCCCGGGCCTGTGTCGGTCGGGTGTCGGGCTTCGGCGGAGACAGCTACGTCCTCGCGCTCGACGGCCTGGTGCGCTTCCTTTCGCGTGCGTAAGCAGATACGCGGGGTTGGGGTGCTCCCCGAGCTTCCCAAGGCAGAGCCTTTGCGCTTAATGTGCCGCCCCACGCATGGACCTGGACAAGCTGCGGGCACTGTTCGATCTGCTCGCGGAGAAGGACATCGCCGAGTTCGAGCACGAGGAGAACGGCGTGCGCGTGATGGTCGCGCGCGGCGCGCGGGCCTTCGGCGGTGCCGGCCCGATGAGCGGCCTGCCCGCCTTCCCCTCCCCCATCGCCCAGTCTGTCGCGCCCCCCCTACCCGCATCGCAGGCCGCTGCGGGCTCCGCCTCCGAGCCGGCGGGGGACTCGGTCGACGTGACCAGCCCCTTCGTGGGCAGCTTCTACCGCTCCCCTTCGCCCGACGTGCCCCCGTTCGTCGAGGTGGGGTCGGTGGTCCGCACGGGCCAGACCCTCTGCATCATCGAGGCGATGAAGCTCATGAACGAGATCGAGGCCGAGTGCGCCGGCACCGTCACCGAGATCTTCGCCCAGAACGGCAAGAGCGTGGAGTACGGGCAGAAGCTCTTCCGCATCAAGAAGGCCTGACGCCGCTCGATGTTCAAGAAGGTCCTCATCGCCAACCGCGGGGAGATCGCGCTGCGCATTCTGCGGGCCTGCCGCGAGCTGGGCGTGAAGACCGTCGCGGTGCACTCCGAGGTCGATGCCCGCGCGCTGCACGTCCGCTTCGCTGACGAGGCGGTCTGCATCGGCCCCGCGCCGGCCGGCAAGAGCTACCTCAACATCCCCGCCATCATCAGCGCGGCCGAGATCACCGCGGCCGACGCCATCCACCCCGGGTACGGCTTCCTCTCCGAGAACGCCGAGTTCGCGCGCATCTGCGGCCGTTGCGGGATCACCTTCATCGGCCCCTCCCCCGAGGCGATGCGCGCCTGGGGCGACAAGGTCACCGCGCGCGGGAACGCTGCCCGCTTCGGGCTGCCCCTGCTCTCGGGCAGCCCGGTGCTGGAGAACGCCGAGCACGCCGTCGCGGAGGCCCAGCGCATCGGCTACCCCGTCATCCTCAAGGCCAGCGGCGGCGGCGGCGGGCGCGGAATGCGCATCGTCCGCAGCGACGCGGAGATGCCCGACGCCTTCGGCAGCGCCCGCCGCGAGGCCGAGAGCGGCTTCAAGAACCCCGACGTTTACTGCGAGAAGTTCGTCGAGCGCCCGCGCCACATCGAGTTCCAGGTCCTCGCCGACCAGCACGGCGGCGTGTGGACCCTGGGCGAGCGCGAGTGCTCGCTCCAGCGCCGGCACCAGAAGGTCATCGAGGAGGCTCCCAGCCCCGCCATGAACCCGACCAAGCGCCAGGCCATGGCCGAGGTCATCCGCAAGGCGGTGCACGAGACGGGGTACACCTCGCTGGGGACGCTCGAGTTCCTGATGGACGAGCGAGGCGAGCTCTTTTTCCTCGAGATGAACACGCGCGTCCAGGTGGAGCACCCTGTGACCGAGATGGTCACCGGCCTCGATCTGGTCGCCCTGCAGATCCGCGCCGCCGCAGGCGAGAAGCTCGACCTGCCTGACACGCGCCCCTGGAGCTTCCGCGGGCACGCCATCGAGTGCCGCATCAACGCCGAGGACCCCAAGACGTTCGCCCCCTGGCCCGGGGTCATCACCGAGTGGCACCCTCCTGGCGGCGCCGGCGTCCGGGTCGACTCCGGCGTGTACGGCGGTTGGCGCGTCCCGGCCGACTACGACTCGCTCCTCGCGAAGCTCATCGTCCACGCCCCGACCCGCGCCGAGGCCATCGTCCGGATGCGCCGCGCCCTGGACGAGTTCATCGTCGCCGGTATCCGCACCAACATTGACCTCCACAAGGCGCTCCTCAACGACCACGAGGTGGTGGAGGGGACGATGACCACGCGCACCGTCGAGCGCGTCACGAACTGGGGTCACTGACGGGCCCCCTGGTTGCTGGGACGGCCGATTGCGCGTAAAGCTCCCCGCGGTGAACCGGCGCAAGGCCACAATCCATGCCGCCAGGGCCCTCCTCGGCCTGCTCGGCCTCGCCGGCGGGGGGCTGCTCGCCGCGTGTCCCTCCACCGCGACGACGACGAGCTACACGCCCATCACCGGCATCACCATCGAGTCCTCGTCGCTCGTGGCCGGCTACGGCTGCGGGACGGCTCCCGGCCAGGTCTACGCGTACGCCGCCCTGCTCTCCTACACCGACGACGCGGGCGCATCCAAGTCCCCGGTCTACTCCGGCGTCTTCGACTGCTACGCCAACGCCCAGTTCGCGAACCTCCCGGAAAACGACGGCGGCGCGCTGAGCTTCGACGTGCAGATCTTCGCCTGGGACCAGGCCTCTTTCCCGCAGGTCCTGCGCTGCCTGCCCAGCACGAGCAGCCCCGCCAGCGCGGCCGACTGCCCAGGCGACTCGGTCTCCACCGTCCTCTCCAACGCGGGCACGCCCAACTGGACGACGACCTGCACCGCTACGCAGGAGCTCGGGGTCTCGGCGATCGCGGTCTGCGCGCCGCTCACCCCCACCGCGCCCACGCACGACGCTGGGACGGCCGACGCGGGCGACGGCAGCGCCGTCGGCGCCCCCATCGTGGTGGACACGCACGGGTTCGTGGTGGGCGACAGCGGGACGCTCACGTGCGGCTCGGGCTACGACACCGTGCAGGCCACCTACACCGTCGGCTCGCAGGGCGGGGAGATCACGGCGGTCCAGTGCCCTGCGCCGCTGACGCTCACCCCCACCATCGCCGGCGCCCAGTACACCATCGACGTCCAGCTCTTGCAGGCGGGGAGCGACGTGGCCCAGGCCACCTGCCAGGCCACCGCCTCAGCGACGACGAAGGTCACCGCCTCGTGCGCACCGGCCACGGAATAAGGGGCTTCTCCGGCTGGCAGGCCCCCAGCCGCGACACTAGAGTGAAGGAGACATGAACGGCCCGCCAGCCATCTCCTTCGCGTTCCCCAAGCCGCGCGGCGCGCTGTGGATCGTGATGATCGCGATGGCCGCGCTGGGGATCTTCACGGCCTTTCTGGGGACGTGGGTGCCGGGCGGGCACTTCGTCTTCAACCTGCTGGCCTACGAGCCCGAGCACACGTTGACTCAGCCGTGGCGCCTGCTCACGTCCGGCGTGCTGACCAGCCCGGTGAGCTGGTCGCACCTGCTCTTCTCGCTGGTCGGGCTGTACTTCCTCGGGGCGCCGCTTGAGGCGCGGTGGGGCTCGTGGAGGTTCGCGCGCTTTCTGGCGCTGTCGGTCATCCTGGGCAACCTGACGGTGCTGGTCCTGTCGGCCTTCGTGCCCGCGGGCCTGCAGGAGCGCTTTCACCCGAGCTTCGTGTTCGGGCCCACCGCAACCATCGTCGCCGTCGCCGTCGCCTGGTCGCGGGAGTACGCGCAGTCGACGGTGAACCTCTTCTTCGTCGTGCCGGTGCGCGGCAAGGTGCTCTTCTGGGTCACCCTCGCCTTTTGCGTGCTCGACCTCATCTATCCGGAGCCCATCCCCGAGGGCGCTGTGGCTCCCTTCGGGGGGGTCATCGCGGGCCTGCTCCTCGGGGGGACGCCCTCGCTCGCGCGGACCGCGTGGCTCCGCCTGCGGCTGCTGGTGCTGAGGCGCCAGGCCTCAAGCGTGCGGGTGGAGGACGTGCTCTCGACCAAGCCCAAGCGCCGCCCGCGGGGCGCGCCCCCGCTCCGCGTCGTCCCCGGAGGCCTGGAAGAGGTGCTGAAGAAGCGGACGCCTCCGAAAGACAAGCGGTACCTCAACTAGGACGCACGTCCCTCGCGGAACCTCCCCCGCTCAATCACAACCCGCTCCAGCGGAGCCGTGGCCTCCCCCTGCCGAAGGACGCCCCTCCCCTGCTCCAGCACGACCGGTTCCACGAGAGCCGCCCGTGGCTCTCGCTCAGCCGGCCCCGGCTCGCGCGGAGGGCACGGCGCCCCCACGCGAACCGGGGGTTGACGGCAGGGTCCCGGGCGTCGACATTCGCGAACCACCGCCCCATGTGGAGCCACCGTCACCTCCTCGGCATCGCGCACCTCTCCAAGGACGACATTCTCCGCGTCCTCGACGCCGCCGAGCGCTGGTTCGAGCTCCCCCGCGACGCGGTGAAGAACGCACGGGTGCTCCACGGCCGGACGATCGTCAACCTCTTCTTCGAGTCCTCGACGAGGACGCGCACCTCCTTCGAGGTCGCCGGCAAGCGCCTGGGAGCGGATGTCGTCAACGTGAGCCCCCAGACGTCGAGTGTGACCAAGGGCGAGACGCTGCTCGACACGGTGAAGAACCTCGAGGCGCTCCGCGCCGACGCCATAGTGCTCCGCCACGCCGCCTCGGGCGCGTGCGAGTTCGTCTCCGCCCACACCCGCGCCGCCATCGTCAACGCCGGCGACGGCGCGCACGAGCACCCCACCCAGGCCCTGCTCGACGCCTTCGTCATCCGTCGCGACAAGAAGCGCGTGCACGGCCTGGTGGTCGCGATCTGCGGCGACATACTGCACTCGCGCGTCGCCCGCTCCAACGCGCTGCTGCTCGGCGCCCTCGGGGCGGAGGTGCGGCTCTGCGGCCCGCGCACGCTCATGCCGCGCGCGGCGGAGTCGCTGGGACCCACGGTCCGCGCGGTGGGTCGCATCGAGGACGCGGTGGATGGCGCCGACGTGGTGATGATGCTGCGCATCCAGACCGAGCGCCTCACCGGGGCGATGATCGCCAGCACCCGCGAGTACGCACGCACCTTCGGTCTCAGCGCGCGCGTGCTCGCCTTGGCCAAGGGGGACGCGATCGTCATGCACCCCGGACCCATCAATCGTGGCGTGGAGATCGACCCGCGCATCGCCGACGGCGAGCGCAGCGTGATCCTCGACCAGGTGGAGGCGGGCGTGGCGGTGCGCATGGCCGTGCTCGACGCGGTGGTCAAGGCAGGGGACGCCGAGAGAATCACGCGATGAGCGGCGGCGATCGCAGCGGCGCGCCGCTCGGGGTGTTCGACTCGGGCCTCGGCGGGCTGACCGTCGTGCGCGCCCTGCGGGAGGCGCTGCCCGGCGAGCGCATTGTGTACCTGGGGGACACGGCGCGAGTGCCCTACGGCACGAAGGGCGCGGCCACCGTCGTGAAGTACGCGCTCGCGTGCGCGCGGCACCTCGTCGCGCGCGACGTGAAGGCCATCGTCGTCGCGTGCAACACGGTGAGCGCGGTGGCGCCCGAGCGCCTGCGCGTGGAGCTCGACATCCCGGTGCTCGAGGTCATCGAGCCCGGCGCGCGGGCGGCGGTGGCGGCGACGCGAACCGGGCGCATCGGCGTGCTGGCGACGGCGGGCACCATCGTCTCGGGCGCCTACCCGCGCGCCGTGTCGCAACTCTCCACCCGCGCCGAGGTTGTCGGGCAGCCGGCGCCCCTGCTGGTCCCGCTGGCGGAGGAGGGCTGGACCGAGGGGGACGTGCCGCGCATGGTCGTTCGCCGCTACGTCGAGCCGCTGGCCAGGGCGGGCGTGGACGTCGTGGTCCTGGGGTGCACACACTACCCGCTGCTGCGCGGGGTCATCGAGAGCGAGGTCGCCGGGCGGATGGGGCGGGGCATCGCGGTGGTCGACAGCGCGCACGCAGTGTCGCTCGCCGTCCGGGCGTTCCTCGAGGGGCGTGGCCTCGCGCGGGGTGGGGCCGACGGCTCGGTGGAGCTCCTGGTGACGGACGTGCCCCGCACGTTCCGCGAGGTGGCGACGCGCTTCCTCGGGGCGGAGGTCGACGACGTGACGCAGGTGGATCTGTAGAGGTCTAGGGAGAGGGGCGGCCTGCGTCGACGGCGGGAGCGCGCTGGCAGGCCCCCGCGTCGTCCAGACGTCCGTCGCCGGGGCACGCCACATAGCCGCCGCCGAGGCACACGCGCCCGTTCCAGGGCGCGTCGGGAGGGCAGCGGCCCGACGGAGCGGAGCCGGCGTCCACCGGTCCCGCTTGGACCGTGGAGGCGCTGACGTCGAGCGCGACGCCCGACGGGGGCGCGCGCGAGGGCTCGCAGGCGGCTCCCCCCCCGCAGACCCCGGCGACGAGGCCGGCCAGGACGGCGATCGAGCCCGCACGCGTCACTTCCCGTGCGCCGTGGTGCTCCCGCGACCGCCGCCGGGCATGTCGCGCGGCGCGGCTCCCATGTCCCCGCTGGGGCCGATGCCCGTGGCGGCCGGGTTGGGGTTGCGGGCGTTGTTGGTACGCGAGCTGCCGTCGTCGGCCGCCCCTGCCCCACAAGCGGCGAGCGACACCAGGAGCAACGCCAGGACGAGGGTCGCGGTGCGCAGGGGCATCGAGCAGAGTGTAACGCCGAACCCGGTGAGCCGCCCGGCGCCACCCGTCCTCGCTCGCCGCTATTCCTGGATGCGGATGAGCCGCGGAGGCGCCGCGGCCACGCCGCTGGCGGCGATGGCTTTCATGGCGCGGTGGACGTCCCGCTCGAGGGCGTCGTGCGTCAACATGACGATCTCCACCGGGACGCCGCTCGACCCAGCGCCGCCCTCCTGCACCATCTGCTCGATGGACACCCCGGCCTCGCCCAGGGCCCCGGCCAGGCGTGCGAGGACGCCGGGGCGGTCGTGCACCTGGAAGCGCAGGTAGTAGCGTGTGCGGACCTCGTCGATGGGCGCCAGCGGACGGACCTGCATTTGGATGGCGCGGGTCGCCGTCCCCGCGAAGCCGCTGCGCCAGGCGCGCGCCACGTCGAGCACGTCAGCCACGACGCTGACCGCGGTGGGCAGGTCGCCCGCCCCGCGCCCTGACAACAGGCACGGCCCCAGCGCCCGGCCCTCCAGCGCGATGGCGTTGAGGACGCCGCCGACGTTGGCCAGCGGGGTGTCGCGCCGGACGAGCGCGGGGTGCACGCGCAGCTCTACCCCCTCGCCCCGGTCTCGCCCGATCGCGAGGTGCTTGATGATGAAGCCGAACCGCTCCGCGAAGCGGTGATCGATGGGCTCGATGCCGCGGATGCCCTCGGTGGGGACGCGCGCAGCGTCGATGCGGGCGCCGAAGGCCATCATGGCCAGGACCACGAGCTTGTGCGCGGCGTCGTGGCCGTCCACGTCGAGGCCGGGATCGACCTCGGCGTAGCCCTTGGCCTGGGCCTCCCGGACGGCCTCGTCGAAGCCCAGCCCCTCGCTGCGCATGCGCGTCAGCACGTAGTTGCACGTGCCGTTCACGATGCCCTCGAGCCGCGTGACCCAGTCGCTGGCCAGGGCGTCGCGCAGGACGCGGATGACCGGGATGCCGCCGCCGACCGAGCCCTCGAAGGCAAGGTCGACCCCGTGGGCGATGGCGCGATCGACCAGCGCCGGACCGTGCATGGCCAGCAGCATCTTGTTGGCGGTCACCACGCTGCGCCCGGCGTCGAGCGCCCGCTCCACGTAGCCCCGTGTGGGCTCGACGCCGCCCATGACCTCGACGAAGACGTCGATGTCCCGGTCGCCCAGCACCGCCTCCGGATCGGTCGTCAGGCGTTTGCGATCGAGCTCGGGCACCCGCTCTTTCTCCGGGGCGCGCACCAGCACGCGGGCCACCTCAAGCGGGGCCCCCACGCTCTGCGCCAGGTACTCGGCGTTGGCGTGCAGGAGCTGGATGACGCCCCCGCCCACCGTCCCGCAGCCGAGGAGCCCGATTCGGATCGGCTTCACCACCGGGTCTCAGTTCGAGGGCGGAGTCACCTGAGGCGGAGGCGCCTCGGGCTTGGGCTTGGGCATCTCCTCGAGCGCGGCCTCGAGCACCTGATCCATCTTGCTGACGAAGAAGAACTCGAGATCGTTCTTCACCTCGGCCGGCACCTCGTCGAGGTCGGCCTTGTTCCGCTCGGGGACGAGCACGCGCTTGATCCCCGCGCGGTGCGCGGCGAGCACCTTCTCTTTGAGGCCGCCGATGGGCAGGACGCGCCCACGGAGCGTGATCTCGCCCGTCATCGCCACGTCGTGGCGCACGCGGATGCCGGTCAGCATCGAGATGAGCGCGGTGAACATGGTCACGCCCGCGCTCGGCCCGTCCTTGGGCATCGCCCCGGCGGGGATGTGGATGTGGATGTCGCTCTTCTCGAGGAAGTCCTTGGCGATGCCATACTTCTCGGCGTTGGTCCGCACGTAGCTGAGCGCGGCCTGCGCCGACTCCTTCATCACGTCGCCCAGCTGGCCGGTGAGCTGCAGCTTGCCCGACCCGTACATCCGCGTCGCCTCGATGAAGAGGATCTCGCCGCCGACGCTCGTCCAGGCGAGGCCCGTGGCCACCCCGGCCTCCTCCGTCCGCTCCGCGACCTCGCTCGTGTACTTCTGCGGGCCGAGGAACTCGCGGACCTGGTCCTCATCGTCGATCTTGCGGGGCGTCAGATCGCCCTCGGCGATCTTCACGGCCACGCCGCGGATCACGCTGGCCACCTGGCGCTCGAGCGTCCGGACGCCGGCCTCGCGCGTGTAGAAGTCGATGATGAGATCGACCGCCTTGTCGGTGATGTCGAGCTGCTCCTTAGTGATCCCGTGCTCCTCGAGCTGCTTGGGGATGAGGTGGCGGCGGGCGATGGCCATCTTCTCGCGGCGCGTGTACCCGGGGATCTCCAGGATCTCCATACGGTCACGCAGCGGGGCCGGGATGGGGTCGGCCACGTTGGCCGTCGCCACGAACATGACGTTGGACAGATCGTAGGGGATCTCCAGGTAGTGGTCGGCGAAGGTGTTGTTCTGCTCGGGATCGAGTACCTCGAGCAGAGCTGCCGCCGGATCACCGCGGAAGTCGTGTCCGATCTTGTCCACCTCGTCCATCATGAAGACGGGGTTAATGGTCCCGCTCTTCTTCATCCCCTGGATGATCTGCCCGGGGAGCGCGCCCACGTAGGTCCGGCGGTGACCGCGGATGGCGGCCTCGTCATGGACGCCGCCGAGCGAGATGCGCACAAACTTGCGACCGAGCGCCCGAGCGATGCTCTTGCCGAGCGACGTTTTGCCGACGCCGGGAGGACCGATGAGGCAGAGGATGGGGCCCTTCTTGTCCTTCTTGAGCTTGCGGACGGCGAGATACTCGAGGATGCGCTTCTTGACCTTCTCGAGACCGTAGTGGTCCTCGTCGAGGACCTTGCGCACGCTGCCGATGTCCATGTTGTCCGGCGTCTGCACGTGCCACGGCAGATCGAGGATCCAGTCGAGGTAGGTGCGCACGACGGTGTACTCGGCGCTGCCTACCTGCATGTTGCGCAGGCGCTTGAGTTGCTTCTTGGCGACCTGCTCGGCCTCGGTCGGCAGGTTCGCCTTGGCGATGCGCTCCTCGAGCCCGTCGAGATCGCCCTGGTCGCCCTCGTCCTCACCCAGCTCTTCTTTGATGGCCTTGAGCTGCTGGCGCAGGACATACTCACGCTGGTTTTTGCCCATCTCCTCCTTGATCTGGGAGTTGATGCGCTCGCGCATCTTGAGGATCTCGAGCTGGCGCGTCAGGAGCTTGAGCACCTTGCGGATGCGGTCCTTCACGTCGACCGTCTCCAGCAGCTGCGCCTTCTCGTCGACGGGAGCGTCGAGGTTGGCCGCCACGAGGTCGGCCAGCGCGCCGGGCGCCTGGATGGAATCGATTAGGGAGCCCGCCTCGCGCGGGAGCTCGGGCATGAGCTGGATGACCTGCTTGGCGATGTCGCGCAGGCTCATGCTGAGAGCCTCGGCCTCGTCGTCGCCCGACGTCTGCTCCTCGAGGCGCGCGATCTTCGCCTTGAGGTACGGCCCGGTCTGCGTCATCTCGTCGAGGCGGATGCGCGTCAGGCCCTGGAGGATGAGCGAGTAGTTCCCCGAGCTGTGCTTGAGGGCCTTGAGGACGCGCGCTGCGCAGCCGACCTGGTGCAGGTCCTCCCTGCCCGGATCGTCGGTGGACGGATCGCGCTGCGCGAAGATGGCGATGACTGGGGACGTCAGGTTGTCGACGTCCTCGACCAGGGCGACCGACTTCTCGCGACCCACGTCGAACGGGGCCACCGCGCCGGGAAATAGGACGGCGTTACGGATGGGCAGGACCGGGAGCTCGTCGCCGAACTGGATGGCCTCGTCCTCTTGGCGGGCGGGGGGAGTCTGCTTCTTTTCCGACATGGGTAGCTCCGCTAGTAGCGATGACTGCTCATTGCAAACGATGCACGATAGCCCGTCTTGCCGCTTATTTGCGCATCCTAAGCATGCCCTCGGGTGTCCGCTACTGCCGTGAGGGCAAGACCTGGGCCTTGGCTTTCAGGTGGACCCCACGAGGCGGGTCGGATCGAGGGTGTGGATGGCCAGACCGGTGGGCACCTTGGGATAGAAGAACGTGCTTTTCTGGGGCATGACCTCGCCGGCCTCCGCGACCTGGCGGATGTCGGCCACGGGCGTGGCGCTGATGAGAAAGAGGACGTCCCCCTTTCCGGCGCGAAGCTCGCCCAGCGCGACCTGGGCGTCCTGGGGATAGAAGAGGTTGGTCTTCGCCGCCTGGGCCTCCGGGGTGATGCCGAGCACGCGCTCGAGTATGCCAGCATGCAGGACCACGACGTCGGTCTTCCGAAGCACGGGAGGCTGCTTTCCCAGGGTGGCATGGTGCGCGAGGTCGACGTCGCCGCGCAGCGTCAGCAGCGCCGCCCGCCCGTCGCCCGCTGCCGCCACCGTCGCCGGCCCCCGCGCGCTGCCCCGGACCAGGGCCTCCCTCAGGTGGGCGGCGGTCGCGCCGCGAGGGAGCTCCTCGACCTCGAAGGTGTCCTGCGCGTCGCGAAGCAGAGCGTCGAACGAGAAGCGGGGGAGCGAGTGGACGTGGCGATGCGTCGGGAACACGACCAGCTGCGGGTCGTCGCCGTTGGTGAGGAAGGTCATGAAGAAGTGGTGCTCGCCCGCCGGAGAGGCAAGGGGGGTGGCGGTGTCGACCTCGCGCGAGTAGGCCAGCGCAGTCTCGTAGCGGTGGTGCCCGTCGGCGATGAGCAGCGTGGAGCGCGCGACCCCTTCGACGATGGCCCGCACGGCCTCGGGGCGAGTCACCCGGGCGAGGCTATGGCGAACGCCGTCGGGGGTGGACAGCTCGGTGAGGAGCTCCCCGGTGTCCAGAGCCGCGTCGAGCTCGCGGCGCGGATCGCGGTAGAGCATGAAGCCCGGGCTGAGGTTGGTGCGGGTGGCGCGAAACAGCTTGAGCCGGTCTTCCTTCGGGCCGGAGAGGGTGCGCTCGTGGGGCAGCACCTGGCGGGCGCTGAAGGGCACGAGGTGCACCAGGGCAAGGAACCCGCGGCGGGAGACGGGACGGGCGTCCGGCGCTGCACCGGGCGGCAAGAAGGTCTGGTCGAGCCGGTAGAACGCGGGCTGGATGTCGCGCACCAGCACCTGCTCGTCCCGCCAGCGCGCGAGGAGCTCGGCGGCGTGGGCGTACTTCGCGTCCCCCTCGCCGTCCGGCAGGATCAGGCGGACCACGTTGTGCGGATCGCGATCGGCGAGGACCGCGCGCTCCTGCAAGGAAATGACGTCGTAGGGTGGAGACACGACGCGCGCGAGGTCACCGTCGAGCTGGCGGAGGTTGTAACGGAGGGGCGTGAGGGGTGCGATGCGAGCCATGTTTCTCGGGCGACTCTGCTCAGGAGGGGGTGATGGAGCGTGGGCGTAGCGCACGCTGACCGATGTCGCGACGGTGATGCTCGCCGTCCCAGTGGATCCGGCCGACGACGTCGTAGGCGATGCGCGCGGCGTCCTCGAGGGTGGAGGCGTGCGCCCCCACGGTCAGGACGCGGCCACCCGCGGTCACGATCGACCCCCTCTTTCCGCGAAGGGTGCCGGCGTGCCGGATGAAGGCGCCAGCGGGCAGAGGGGCGTCCAGTCCCGTGATGGGGTCGCCCGTGCGGGGCTTGCCGGGGTACCCGGCGCTGGCCATCACGACGGAGAGGGCGGTGCCGCGGGCAGGTGCCGGATGGATGGCCGAGAGATCTCCGCGTGCCGCAGCGCGGAGCAAGTCGAACCAGTCACCGTCGTAGGTCGGAACGAGCACGGTGGCCTCGGGGTCGCCGAAGCGGACGTTGTACTCCAGCACGCGGGGCACGCCGGCCTCGACCATCAGCCCGACGAAGAGCACTCCGCGGAACGGAGCGCCCTCTCTCGCCATTCCGCGCAGGGTGGGGTCGACGATCTCGCGCATGACGCGCTCTTGGACTGCGGGCGTAACGACCGGGGCTGGGGCGTACGCACCCATGCCCCCCGTGTTGGGTCCACGATCGTCGTCGCCTACGCGCTTGTGGTCCTGGGCAGCCGCCAGCGCGACACCGCGCGTCCCGTCGCAGACGACGTGAAAGCTCGCCTCCTCGCCGGGCAAGCGATCTTCGAGCAGCAAGGTCGCCCCTGCCTGCCCGAACTCCCGCTGTCGCCCGATGCGGTGGATGGCGGCGCAGGTCTCCTCCACCGTGTCCGCGACCACCACGCCCTTGCCGGCAGCCAGGCCGTCGGCCTTGACCACGAACGGGTGCCCGGCAGCGCGGACGTGGCGCTCGGCGGCGTCGGGATCCTCGAAGATTGCAAAGTCCGCGGTTGGGATGGCGTGGCGCTCGCAAAAGCGCTTCATGAAGGCCTTCGAGCCCTCGAGACGCGCGGCTGCCTGCGTCGGTCCGAACGCGGAGACCCCGCGGGCTTCCAGCGCATCGACCAGTCCTGCGGTGAGCGGGAGCTCCGGGCCGACCACTACCAGCTCGGCCTGCTCGCGCACCGCTAGCTCGACAAGCCCTGCCACGTCGTCCACCTGGACAGGCGCGTTGCGACCGAGAGTCTCGGTTCCTGCATTGCCCGGCGCCGTGATCACCTCGTGACCGCCGGCCACGAGCGCCGCCCCTAGGGCGTGCTCTCGCGACCCGGCTCCGACGACGACGATCCGTGCTCGAGTGCCCATACGCCGCCAGCCCCTTGGCGCGTAACACGGGGACGGGCCCTCGCCAAGCGGAGGAGCCGCGGGTACTCTCGTGCTCGTGTCCGAGGATCCCCGCCCGCCGGTCGCCATCCGCATCACGCGCCCATACACGACGGAGGACGAGTTCCTCGAGCAGGAGCTAGAGACGTTGTCGCGCACCAGCGTGACGCTGCTGGGTGCCCAGCCGCGGCCGCAGGGGGTCGTGCTGCGGTTCGAGCTTGTGCTCTCGTCGGGTCATGTCCTCATGCGAGGAGAGGGCCGCGTCGTCGGCTTTCGCCCGAACGCTCACCAGGGCCTCGGTGGGCTGACGCTCCGCTTCACCCGCCTGGACTCGCGCTCGAAGTCGCTGGTCGATCGGGCCGCCGCGCTCCGTGACCGACGCCGCCCTTCTGCCCTACCAGGCGCCCCCCTCTCCACCCCGGCACCCGCGCCCGTGCCGCCGCCGCCGCGGAGTGATCCGTCTCCGGTCCCAGCACCGGCCGACTCCCAGCCCACCCTCGCCCAACCCTCCCAGCCCGATCCGTCGCCTTCGCCTCCTACTCCGCTGGACCTCGAGGCTACGCACGCGGAAGCGCCGACGTCGAAGCGCTCCGAGCGCCCACCGCCTCTCGTCTTTCCGGCGGCCATCATCACCGGTACTCCGCCGGATCGTGAGGAGCTCCTCGCACGGCTGCGAAACCGTGCAAAGGCGCTGGAGCCTGCCCTCGTCGAGCAGATCCTCAAGCACCGCCGCCAGCAAGCCTGAGGCTTGCCGCACGCTGGACGCCGATCGACTGCCTCGAGACCTCAGTAGCGAGCGCTGAGCGCCGCGTAGACTTCGGCCGAGTTGTAATAGAAGAAGTACGGGTGAACGATGCCGTCGTGGAGCACCTGAGGATACCCGAGGCTTGGGTCGCCATTGGCGAGCGCGATCGTCAGGTCGCTCTTGAAGCCCGAGAGATCGGGCATCACGTAGCGGACGAAGATCTCCCCGCCATAGCTCTGCTGCCACGGCTGATTGTCGGTCAGCGGGTTGGAGGTTGTCTGACAGGCCGTGGAGTCCGGCCCGGCGGTACCGAACGCCTGCTGCTCGCCCGCCGAGTTGGGGCACTGACCGACGTTGTAGAACCAGGAGTAGGAGTCCGTGAGCGCCACGCCCGCCGACAGGGGGCGGTAGAACGGCATGTCATACTCCGCGCTGATGGCGGCCCCCGCGCTGAACTTCACGTTGGTCGCGCCGCTGTTGCTGCCGTCCCCAGTGCTTGGCGAACCGATCGCGTTCGCGGTGGTGTAGCGATCCCAGAAGTAGCGACCGCTGATGCGCGCTTCGACGGCCAGGTCACCGAACTTCCTCGAGATCGCGAGAGACGCCGATGGTGAAGTGATGTTGCTGGCGAGCTGGCTGTCGAACGAGATCGGAATGGTCGCTCCCACGCTGGCCCGCAGCTTGAACTTCTCGGGCAAGAGGAACGTCCGCGAGTAGGCGAGCGAGATGTCCGACGAGCGGAACCCGCTCTCACCGCTGTCGGCCAGGAAGTACTGGTAGCCGCCACCGCTGATCAACACCGTGTCGTAGTCCGTGAAGGAGTACTTGGCGACGGCGAAGAGAACGTTGAACACCTTCAGTGGGCCGTCGCCCTCGAGGTTGTAGTCCTGGCGGATCAACCGGTGAGTCTCGAAGGTGGCGCCGACCTCCCACGGCTTCTCCTCCACCTTCTTGTTCGAGGTCACGTCGGGGTTCTGCGTGCTCTTGCCGCCGAACGCCTGCTGGGTGGTGTCGATCTCGGACGGTGTCTCGGCCGTGCCTGCAGCCCCCGACTGGGTCGAGTTCTCAGGGCCCACACCGCCCTTGCCGCCCGTATCCCCCTTGCCCGAGACCCCTCCTGTCGCCGAAGCGATGGTCGTGGTGAGCAACGCGGCAAATCCAACTCCGAAAGCAATGAAACGCATGCGCCCAACTCCTCGTCTCTGCTGCTGCGGCGTGCCCTGCGTGTGCCCTGCGCGGCGAAGTGAACCGAAAAGCAGGGCTACACGCAAGGTGTTCCTTACACGAACCTATCTTTGACCTCAGTTGTACTGGTCGAACGAGTCCAGGTAGTACTTCATCGGGAGCTCGTCGCTGTAGGCAGCACCCGGCGTGTTCCCGTCGTCGAGGTTGTAGACGATGTCGTTGTTGTAGGCCCGCACAATGACGTACGAGGCGGTGTTGACGTACTTTTGCACGGCGACGTACTCGTTGCGGTCCGGCACATAAGCCCACGCCCAGTAGGTCTGGTCCGGGCCGATGAACTCGTTGTACGCGTCCGAGAGCGTGCGCGGGTCGTAGTTGCAGTTGTTGAACCCTTGCGTGCAGTCCACCGTCCCGTCAGGGGACACGTACTTGTTCTGGGTCGCAAGATCCCGGAAGAAGTCCAGGAAATCCACGATCGGGTTGGCGCCCTCGAACACCTTGCCTCCGATCCAGTTACGGATCTGGATGCTGCCCGAGAACGCCGGATTGTGCGTGTCCTGCGCGAACAGGGCAACGGCCGCAGGGGCGAAGTACGGGAAGGCGTCGTACTGACCGCCGATCATCGAGCTGACCGTGTCCTGGGCCACTGTCTGGTACGACGCGTCCGGCGTGTCGGAGTACGAGGCGAAGTACGCTCCAGCCTGGTTCGGGTCGTAGTTGGTGCCCGGCCAGATCCCGACCCAGTACTGCATGGCCGCGAGTTTATCGAGGATGATGCCCTGCTGGGTCACGTCGCCGTAGAACTGGTCGTAGACCGTGGCCACCGGACGCTCGCCGTCGGACTGCTGGATGACCGCCTTGTGGAACGCGGCCACCAGCTGCATAGTCGTCGAGAGCTCGTTGTTGAACTTGTTCTCGAGCTGCGTGTAGTACTGTAGCGCGGGCACTCCGGCCGGCGGCTGGAAGCCGATACGCCGGAGCGTGTCGGTGATCTCGCCGCTGTTCCAGTCGTAGATCCACAACATCAGGAAGCGCCGCAGGTCGTTCATCAGATTCGCCGGCATGTTCGCGTAGAACTGATCGTTCCAGAACTTGCGGTACACGCGGAAGTTCGTGAACGCCCAGTTCCAGTCGTAGTTCTCGATCTCGTTGGCGATGATCGTGCTGGGCGTCGAGCCGTAGTCGAACTGGCGGCAGAGTGGTGTGTACTTGAGGTGCTGAGCCTGGCAGCTGAGGAACTGGATCTCCGTCTTGCCGTCCTTCTGGAACCCCATCGGATCGTTCCACGGAGTCGTCGCGTTGAGCTGCCCGGAGATGCTGGCTGCCGTCTGGCCTGCCGGGATCGCCTTCGGCCCGTTGTTCGTGTACGTCCAGGCCAGCGCGCCCTTGTCGTACGGACCCCACTCGAGCTTGTTGAAGGCCTCGGCGAAGTCCGGCTCGTACTCCATGACCGAGTTGGAGAACCCGGCATAGAGCGGATTGCCGTTGGCGTCCTTCAGGGGGTTGCCGTTGGCATCGGTCTGCACGGGGAAGTTCTGCTGGTCGATATTCCCCATGAAGTTGTGGTCCAAACCCAGCGAGTGGCCGAACTCGTGAATGGCGACGTGCTCGAAGAAGGTGGTCTGGAAGTCGTTCATCCACTCCTGCTTCGTCTCCCAGTGCGTTCCGCCTCCCACGGTCGCGATGCAATGGCGGGTGGCGTTGGAGGCGATGCCGCTGAGCGAGGTCGCACTATAGGTGTCGTAGAATACGTTGTGCGCGGTGATGAAGTTCTTCGTGTACTGGAGGTCGACGTGGTTCTGCGACAGCTGGCGCCACTGGTTGACGAACGCCGTGGCGTTCTGCAGCCCGTTCGGTCCCGTCACGTCGTCGTAAGGATCGGCACCCGAGTTGATCGTGGCACCGAGCTGGTGGAACTGGACCTCGAGCGCCTGCTGGTCCCAGAAGTTCTGGGCGGGCACGCCGTAGATGCCCTGGCCGCCCTCAGGGACGACGAACGGATTCGCGTTAGGGTCTGCGAAGATGGCGTAGGGAATCAGCGTGTAATAGGCGTTGAGGAAGTCCTGGTCCTCGTTGACGATGAAGTCCTCGGGGCCCAGCGGACCGTAGGTCCCCGCGGGCTTGTCGAGATACTGCTGCATCTTCGTGAAGAGTGAGGAATTGGCATCCCACTGCTGCTGGGTCACGGACGCCACCAGGGGCACGGTCTGCCCGACCGTACAGGTACCCGAGAGCCCCGGAGGCGTGGCGGGCCAGTCCTGCGGCGCGCCGCTCGGGCTGCTCAGCCCGAGCCCTTCGCTCCCGCCAAGCTTCTGTAGGAGGAAGTCGAGCTTGTAGGCCGACTCCGAGAGGAGCCCGGTCGGGTTCAGCGTGACGGTCTCGCCCAAGAGCTCACCCGTGCGCGGATCCGCGTTGACGAGGGTCGCGCCGTACCAGCCAGTGTCCGCATCGACGTCGGGCACCCAGTGGATCCAATGATAGCGAATGTCGCCGAACTGCCGGGGCGTCGGCGCTGCGGCGTCGCCGAAGGTCTGTGCGTCGTTCCAGTTCAGAAAGTTGACCTGGAACTTCGAGCCGACCTGCGTCATCAGCTGGTTCGTTTGCAGCATGACCCCGTCGGGGTTGCGCGTGCAGTGCGCCGTGTCGAGGCATTGACCCGTGGTGTCCGCCGCCGCCGAGGCCGCGCTGTCGTAGACCCGGTGTCCGAGGTAGGCGTCTTTGAACCAGGGCGGCACGGCGTCCGAGAAGTAGTACGTCACCGTCTTGTTGGGGTTGTGACGTGTGGCCATCTGCTGGGCCGCGAGCAAGCCGGAGGTCGGATCGCGGTCGATGGCGATGACGTTGAGGATCCCGTACTTGTGACGAATGGGGTCCTTCTCGTCCACGACCAGCGGCACGAACGCGTCCGGGTCGGTCGTGTCGAGCGGCTTGGCACGCATCAGCGAGTACATCAGGTTGAACGACACGTTCTCGCGCCCGAACGCACCCGAGTTGTCGAGGTTCAGGTTCGTGCTCTGGGCGAAGATGTCCGAGCACGAGGTGTCCGTGGGATTGAGCGGCAGCGTGACCTGCACGGTCCACTGCATGTAGTCGTCCAGCCAGGTCGCTCCCTGATAGGTCAGGAAGCTGTTGGGGACGAGCGTCACCGTCGCGTTGCCGACGTCGGTGCACTTCTCGAGGCTCTCGGTGATGAAGCTGCCGAGCGGCGCCACGTCGCTCATGTCGTTCTTGTCGAAGCTGAGCTTCACCCACTGGCGGACCTGCCAGTCGAGCTCCTGATTCTCCTCGTAGTAGTTCGTCTTCTCGCCATCGAGGTTGACGCGGTACTTGAGGTCGACGTTGGTGATCGGCCAGGCGTTGATGACCTCGGGGATGTTCGACGACGACGGGATGGCGCTGATCTGACGCTGGTTCAGCATCTGCAGCTTGTCGGACGTGATCGCGAACTGGATGTACCCGATGCCGGACGGGCTATCTCCACCGCCGCTGATGCCCGGCGTGATGTCGAGCCCGCCCAGCGGGTTTGGTGTCGAGGCCGCGGTGATGGTTCCCTTGAAGAACCATCCCGTGTCCGGGTGAGTTCCGTCCGTCGTGAGGAACGACTTCTGGATGTACTGGTTCTCGTTGAAGACGCCGTTTCGCGACGGGCGGTCAGCCACGCAGCCGGCGCCGAGGGAGAGCGCCGCGAGCGCGCTCGCGGCGAAGAAGGCTCGGAAGGTCGAGTTCATGATGGTTTCCTTTCGGCTTTCCTTCGCTCAGTTATCCAGCTGGCTGTTCGGGAGAGACGGGTCGAACAGCGTCCCGTCGACGATGCGGCCAAAGCCCCCGCCCTGGGTGGACGACAGACGGATGCCGTTCTCCAGGCTGTTGACGTAGTCGAGATAGTTCTCGTAGGGGCTGTATTCCATGATGAGCTGGCAGTCGTTGTAGGAGGTCGGGTGCGCTGCGATCCACGCGAGGATCGTCGACACCGACGTGTACATACGCGCCGTCAGTAGGTCGCGTGTGTTGGCGTCCTGGCAGACGAAGATGTCGCCCAGGAAGTCCGTGGTCTCGACCGCGAGGAAGAGCACCTTGCTCGTGGCTGCGCCGCTCGAGTTCAGCACGAAGTCGTAGTCGACGTTGGCGGTGATCTGCTCCCCGGAGAAGTCCAACGAGCCGGTCTCGATTAGCTGCTCGCGCTGCCCATCTATCGCGACCGGGAAACCGTTGCCCGGCTGCTTGGGCAGCCAGTCCACCAGCACCTGCGTCACGGCGGGACCACCACCGAGGGGCGGCGCGGACGTCAGGTCGTAGGGGTTCACGTGCAGGGGAACCTGAAGATACGCGGACTGGATGTTGGCGAACGTGCCGGTGCCGGTGTCCCCCGTGTTGGGCACGAAGTTGATGGGGACGGGCTGGCTCGGGCTGGCGGCGCCGCCGAGGGTGAACGCCGTCGCCGCCCCCGTGAACGCGCCGGGATACGCGGCCAGGAAAGGCTGCGTGCCCGTGTAGTCCATGAGGATGTTGCCATTGGAATCCAGCGGGGCGACCTGGCCGCCGCAGGGACCAGGTTCGTTGTGAGTGGCGCAGTAGTACGCGGTGTACTGCGGACCGCTGTCGACCGTGTGATCCGCCCAGCCGGCGTGCAGCACGGGGCTGCCGAACATGTTGGTCAGGAGCGCGTTGTCCTGGCTCGCCAGCTCGTGCTGGTTGCCGTCACGCTCGTCGAGCATCGCCTTGTAGAGGGCGGTCTCGCCGCGATAGAGGTACTTGGAAAAGTCGTACCCGTTCATGATCCCGTGGAGCACGTCTGCGGAGAAGACGAAGTCGAGCGGGACGTTGGGGTTGTTGATGTCCTGCGAATACGCACGCTCGATGTACTCCGCTTCCTCGAACTGCCCCGCGCCGAGCGAGTCGAAGTAGAGGTTGTACTGGTCGATGGGGGTCGCATCGATGTCCGCGACGGTGATGGTGGAGGGGTCGACGCTGGCCGCCCCCGCCGTCCCTTCCGCCTTGAGGTACTCCAGGAGAGCCGTCACGTACGCCTTGAAGAAGAAGCGGGAGTCCTGTGCGTCGACCGGCAGGTTCGCCTTCGAGCCCTTGCCCAGGATGGCCGTGAGGCGAGCGACCATGGTCGGGATCAACAGGCCCTGGTAGGTCGAGGGGCAGCTCTGGAGATTCGTCAGGAAGTCCGGGTTTGCGTTCGGGCAGAAGGCGATGTTGGGCGTACCCGGCCTCATCCCGAGGCGTTGCGACGCGAGCGGGGCGGGGGTATTGGCAGCGTTGATGTCGGTGCCCGCGGGCAGGCCCGCGTTGAGGAGCGCCTTCACCTCTGCCGCGGTCACCGTGCTCGTCGTGGAGCCGGGAATCGTGAACGCGGCGCTGATAAAGGCCTGCGGCGCCGTGGTGACGATGGTCTCCAGACCGGTGCAGCCCGCAGCGGGCCCCCCCGGATTCGTGTCCGAGCACGCCGGGTCACCGATGTAGTGCGCCTGGAAGGACGGGTTGATGGCCAGCTCGTCGGCGATGAGGTTCTGCTGAGCGATGCGCGCCATCTGCAGGAGCAGGAGCCCGTTGCCGTGTGTGTCCTTGTTCTTCGTCGGGTCGTTGCCGGCGTAGTCTTGGACGATCGGACCGAGCGTCGACTGATCGATGCTGAACTCGCTCGCGGTGTCCGAGGACTGCGGCAGATCCGTATCCAGGACGACCTGGGTGGGCTGCAAGCGCGAATCCCCGAAGTTGAGGTCGACTCCCTGGATGTTGAAGAAGAATCGCTCGTCGTCGTGCTGGATGCCGCCGATCAGCTTGTTGTAATTGCCGAGATCGATGGTCTGGTTCCCGGTGGTCTCCACGCACTGGTTGAGGAAGTCACCGAAGGTGGACCCGAACTCCATCAGACAGGGCTGGTTGGTCGTGGTGTTGAGCGTACCGGCGTTGGCGGTCGGCCCGACGGCGTCGATCTTCAGGTCGATGGCAGCGCCCGCGAACGGGGTGATCTTCGCCAGCGGCATCTGGACGGCCTGCATGATGCTGGGCGTCGGCTGGGCCGCGAACTGGTTGGCGATGTAGAAGCTCAGGAATCCGAGCGGTGCGATGGCGAGGTACGCCTCGTCACCGAAGGACCCTTGCACGCAGTAGCCGTTCGAGTTGCAGTCGGCGCTCGTGGCAAGCGTGGGCTGGAACTCGCAGAGGATCGCACTCGTGATCTCGTTGCGCCAGTCGGTGGGCGACCTCGCGGCTGCCCAGTCGATCGTCCAAGGCTGGCTATCCTTGGTCATCTGCAGGCCAATGGGCACGGTGTACGTGTGCCCGGCTGACGCCGTTCCGGCGCAGCCCGTCGCGGTGATGACCCCGAGGTAGCCGGGCTGGATCCAGAGGAAGTCGATCTTGTGGGTGGTGATGAGGTAGTGAGCGATGAGCTCACCGTTGTCGCCCCAGCTGTTGGCCAGCTCGCCGTCGCCGAAGAGATCTCCCTGGTTGCTGCTCTGGCAGAGGACCTGCTCGGCCTCCTCGATGGTGATGCCAGGCCACGTGCAGTTCGGGTCGTTCGGCGTGCAACCAGGGCCAGCCATGTCCAGCCCGCCGGCGGACACGGGCGGTAGGACAGGCTGCTCGTCCATGGCGGCCCACACTTTCGCCAGCGTGGCACCGTTGCAGATCACGTTCGAGTTGGTTCCACCCTGCAGGTAGGAGAAGTCCTTCGAGGCAGGGTTGGTCTGGGTCGGGGAGGTCGTCCCCCACGCGGTCGTCTCCCCCGGCGTCGCGGGCGAATACGTCTGGTTCGGACCGTCCTCGCAACCAGCGGCGCCCAGCGCCGTGACCGCGGCGAGAACGGCGACGAAGGCGCTCGACCGGCCACCTGTCGCTCCAATGGGGGACTTCAACCTGCGCATGGATTCCCTCACGATCTACGCCGCCACAGGGACGGCAAAAAACACTGAGCCCTGACCAAGAACAGAGCGCGAACCGACCACAGTGCTCCTCCCGCGGCCATTCCCACGGGAAAGCCGCGCGTCGGAGTGCAAACGTTGGACCTCTCAAGCAAGTCCACGAGAAAGCTGCGGTCTGCCGCCGTTTCGTGCGTGCTTGCACGTTGGCGTGCAGGCACTCCGTAAGACGACTGACGGTCCGGCGTCGCGCGGAGATGAACGATGCAGAACGCACCGACCCTGCGACCCCCGGGCAGGTCGATGGAGTACGTTCCTCTCCCATGAAAAAAGACTAAGTGGCCGCCTCGTACGCCCTACGGAGACCACCCGTCCAGGGGAATTGTCCGGGTGTTGCGGTGGATCAACCGGAGCCGTTCACTTTCACGCTGGCGCTGGAATGGCCCTTCAGGGGCCGAAGTGCTCCGAGAAGGCGCGGGCAAAGGCCATCGCCCGGCCTTCGTCGATCGGCCCTCCCGCCGCGTTGTTCGACCGCAGCGCGCTCCCGACGATCACGCCATCGCACAGCGCGGCGAGCTCCGGGAGGGACTCCCTCGTCGCCCCGCTCGCGACGAGGAGCCTCGTCCCTGCCACCGCCTCTCGTATGCGGCGCAGCTTGCCAGGATCCACCCCGAGACCTGTTCCCTCCCCCGTCACGAGCACTGCGTCGACCAGGCCCCGCTTGACCAGGTCCTCGGCCTCGCGGGCCGGGTTGCGCTCGCCAAGCGGAGCTGAATGCTTCACGTCGACATCTCCCCAGATGGCCACGCCTTCGGCGCCAAGGGCACGGCGCGCGCGGAGTGTCTCGGCAGCCTTGCCCTGGACGATCCCCTGATCCGTGACGCGAGCACCCGTGTGGACGTTCACGCGGATGCACCTGGCACCGACGACCGCCGCTATCGCCAGCGCGGCGTCGGCGTCGTTGCGGAGCACGTTGATGCCCAGGGCGAGCTCGGGACAGGCCTCCCGCACCGCGACGGCACAGGCCGTGATGGCGCTCACCGTCACTGCAGGCACACGCTCGGCGAAGAACGGGGCGTCGCCGAAGTTCTCGATGAGCACCAGGTGGAACCCTGCGCTCTGCAGGATGACTGCATCGCGAGCGGCGGCCTGGGCGATCGCCGCGCAGGTCCCATGGGCGCGCGGCGAGCCAGGCAGCGGCGGGAGATGGACGACCCCGACCAGGGACGGCGAGGAGCTCACGGGAACGGCCGTGGTGGTGGCGCCACCCCTGCCCCACCTGCGGGGATGAACTCGATACGACTCAGCGGGCCCCGCAGAGTCCAGGCGTAGAAGCCATCGGCCCTCTTGGACTGCTTTACCTTGGGATCTGCCAGCTCGAAGAGAGCTGGTGCGTTCGAGCCGGGGGAGCCGAACAAGCTCTTCGTGATGTCGCTCTTGTTGCGGTAGGCGTCGTTCACCTTGAAACGGACCTGCGCGTCACACAGCGAGTCGGTCGTCGTGTCGCGCAGGGTGACCCGACCGTCGCCTTGCACCTCCACGTCCTTGCCCCCGGCGACCAGCTTGGTGATGCGCAGCGTCCCATCCTTCGCCTCCGCCGCCATGGTCAACGTTCCGACCTCCAGCTTTGGCAGCGCCAGGGCGCCCTTGATCTTGGCCTTGCCATCCCCCACCGCCACGTCCTTGGCCTCCAGCGACAGCGCGCCGGTGGCCTTCGAGGCCTTGCCTTCGGGCATGGTAAGCTTGAGGGTACCGGCGAGCTTGCCTTGAAGGGGCACTCCCAGCAGCTGCACGACTGGTTCGAGCTGGCCGAGGTCGATAGTGTCGAACGCGATGTCGATAGCCTTGTCGGTGCCGTGAACCTGGTACGAGCCCGACATCTCGCCTCCGAAGGCGAACACGTCGAAGCTGACGTCGCTCCCTCCGAACACCGCCGACAGGATCGAGTACCGGGCGGTGGCCTCCTCGATCTGTATCTTCCCGAGAGGTTTGCCTGGCTCCGATGGTGCGGTCAAGAGGCGCACCCCCTTCAGGCGGACGCCGCTCAGCCAGTACCCGCTCATCTCGTCGATCTGCAGCTCCTGCTGCCCGTTGTTGGACCGCTGCTGAGCGTTGAAGCTCGCGATGACCCGCTCCTTCAGCTTGTCGTACGGAAAGGTGATGGCGGCAAACACGCCCAGACAAAGGAGGTAGAAGAGCGGATACCCGACCAGGCCGGCGTACTTGACCGCGAACTTGAGGACGCGCTCCTTCACGGCTTCACGCTCCCCGTCGGAGAGGTGGCGGCCGCCACCTCGGTCCGGTCGTAGGCCGACACACCGACCTCGACGTCGTACGAGTCGTTCTCTCCGCTCCGCTTGCGGATGCTCAAGCGCGTGACGGCGAGTGGGTAACCGCTCTTCTCCAGCGCCTCGAGGAAGCGCGAGAGCGCGAGCATCCCCGTCTTCTTGAGGTGGATGTCGGTCCCGTGCTCGACGTACCGCTTGCCGTGAGGCACGTCGGGCAGAGGCGTGGAGTCGGTCACCTCGAGCTTCTGCTGCCGCGCCGTCTGCTCGAGGAAGCCAGCGAGAGCGGGGGCCTTCTTCGTGTAGCGCGCGGCGATCGCGTCCTTCTTGGCCTGGCGCTCGCGAACGCGCCCGCGTGCGTCTTGCACGTCGGCCAGCGCCTGACGCAGGTCGTCGTCGTCGGCCCTGCTCGAACGCACCCACGCCTCGAGCCCGAAGGGCACAGCCAGGAGAAGCACGACGGCTCCCACGAAGCCGAGGATGGCGAGCAGCCGACGCTCGCGGACGTTCATCTGCAGGACGGGACCGGCCATGGCTACTTCCCCCCCGCGCCGCTGGCACTGGCCGACACGTCGGCCGAGATCTTCTTCTTGGGAGGAGCCTTCATGTCCTCGGGGCACTTGAGGTCGAACTCGAGCACGTACTTCTGCCGGTCGGTCCCCACGGCCTGCGTGGTGTTCTTGATACGCACGTCGCTGAGGCACTTGTCGTCCGACAGGGTGGCCTCGATGGCCTGCGCATCGGGGATGGACCCCACGATGCCGCGCACGGTGACATGGTTCTTCTGGACGTCGAGCTCCTCGATGTCGTGGACCATGCTCGACGGGATGGCCTGAGAGAGGCGCACCATGACGTCGAAGCCGTCGGCATGAGGGAGGGGATCCTCATCGGTGAGCGCCGCTTCCTTCGACAGCAGATCCTGAGCCTCCTCCGCAGAGGTCGCCTCCGTCCCGAGCACCTCCTTGGTCACGATCCCCAGCGCCGCCTCGAGCGCGTCGCGCTCCTTGTGGACGGAGTGCAGGCGTGCCCACGCGCTGAAGACGAAGCTCACGATGATGACCGCCGCCAGCCCCGCCAGCACCGGGATCCGATCCCGGACCCATGCGAAACCACGCTCGAACGCCAGGGAGCCGCGCCGCAGGTTCATCCCCGCGCCCCGACCTGCCAGCGAGAGGGCGAGCGCCACCGCCTTTGCGTAGCGCGGGAGCTCGCGCATCGACTCGGCGTCGACCGTGGTCGCGTCGATAACGGGCTCGGGGAGCACCTGGACGGGTACCTCGAGGGACGCGGAGAGGAACCCCTCCGCGCCGGACACGAACGCACCCCCGCCGCACAGGTACACGCGGCTCGGCATGGCGCCGCCCTGTGCCCGGTGTGCGGCGAAGCTCACGCGGAGATCGCGCGCGAGGCGCTCGGCGGTCGCGGGCAAGCCCTCCGTGCCAGTCGACAGGGTGCGGGCGAACACCGGCTCCCCGCGCTCCAGCACGAGCACTTCGCTCGCCTTCGCCCCGAGGTCCACCACCGCAGTGGTCTCCCCGTCGGAGAGTGCAGGGACGTACGGCACCAGGGCGCCGAGCACGAAGGCGCCGACCCCCACGCGCTCGGGCTCTTGCCCCGTCACTGCCTTGACGATCTCGATCCGCGCACGCACGTCCTCGACGCGAGCGACCGCGGCCACGATGGGTAGCTGGCCGTCGTCAGCGCCGCGCTCCAGCAACTTCCAGTCGAAGACCGCGCCTGCGAGATCGAATGGCACCTGCGCTTCGAGCTCGTAGGCGAGGATGTCGGCGAGCTGCTTCTGGGCCGTGGCCGGGAGCAGCAGGCGATGGATTGCGGCCCTGGAGCCATCGATGGCCACGGCGTTCGCGTCCATCCCTTGCCGCTCGCCTTCGCGCGCGCGCGCCACGGCGACCCGCAACGCCTCGGCTACTCCTCCACTCGCCGCGACGTCGGCCGACGCGAGGCGCACCAGCGCCAGCTTGCGGTAGGTCGACCGCACGAGGGCCGCCTTGACGCTCGCGCCACCAATGTCGATGCCCAGCCATGTCGGCATTGCGTCCCTGCTTCTCCTCTACTGGATGTTGAAATACAGGACCTGGCCGCCGACGTTGGGCTGGAGAGCCGCGGTCAGCGCGTCGAGACTGCCGATCTGCTGGCCCCCGCCCCCACCCACCGGCGAAGTCTTCGCCGTCGCGCCCGTGCCCGAGCCAGAGCCCGTCAGCGATGGCGCCGAGCGGAAGTCCACCACCGTGTGGATCTTGACCCGCGTCTGGCGCTTGTACCCCTTGACCACGCCGACGGCGTAGATGGAGAACACCTTGCTCTCCGTGGAAATGCTCTTGGTGAAGTCGCTTTCCGACTGGAACTTCACCGGCTTCATTCCCATGACCGTGAGGAGAGGCCCCAGCATCCCCTTGCCCTCCATGGTCTGGACGAAGTCCTTGGGCGAGCCGAACAGGGGGGCGCCCATGGTGATCCCCTGGGCCATGGTCACCCCCATCAGGAACGTCTGCATCTGCAGCGGATCGGTGCACAGCTCGGAGGTGGGTGCTCCAGCGCAGGTGACAGCATAGAGCGTCAACCCGTTGGCGGAGTTCACGTTCACCGTCCCCTGACCCCACACGGTCATCACCCGCTTCTTGGGGTTGGTCGGATCCGGATCGACGAACGTCGCCCAGAAGTCGTCGGAGATGCCCCGCACCATGTGCAGCTCCTCCAGGGAATCGTAGGGGGCGTTCTTCCGGCGGTAGGGCTTGGCGAGCAGCTGGTACCAGGCGTCCTCTACGGCGTTCGAAGACGTCGCGTTGGTCATGTCGCACGAGTAGAGCTGCTCGTCGGGGTCGGCCCAGTCGATGAGCGCGGAGCAGATGGTCAGGCGGTCGTGGTAGTTGCCGGTGGCGTCACGCTGCTGGAAGAGCGGGTCGTACTGGATGGGTGACATCGTGCTCATCAGCTCCTTCGCGAGGCGGATGTGCGCGATCTCGTTCGCTGCGCCCATGTTGACGTTGATCTTGGCATCCTCGTCCACGATGCTGATCTCGAAGTGCCCGCCCTTGAGGCCGACGTTCTTGGCCAGCGACAGGTCGAGGCCTGACATGCCGGCGAAGTCCTGGGCGCCGTCCTTGTCGTTGAACGCCCCGAGAATCCGGTCGGAGTAGTCCCAAACCGGCAGCTGGGGTGGGGTCTTCTTCATCAGCATGAAGAGCGGCGCGATCCCCGCGCGCATGGTCGGCTCGGCGGCGATGAGGAGGCGGGACAGGTTGATCGCGCTCCGGGCGAAGTACTCGGCCTGGACGCTGTCACGAGCTGCAGTCGCCGCGGCGAACTCGGCGCCGGCTTCGTCCTGGAACTCCGCCAACATGACGATCATGATGGCGATGGCGCCGAGCACCATGATGAGCGCGACTCCCCGCTCCCGCTTCCTCCGTCGGGCGCGCGCTGCGGCTCGGTTCGAGACGGGCGGGCTCACTGGGTTGGGATTCCGAAGGACAGTGGGGTCTGGATGGGGATGAAGACCTTGGTGGTGTAGCTGTAGGGCGGCCCGCCCCCGACTCCCTTGAGCACGAGGGTGATGTCCACCTCGAGCGGCAGACGGTTGGGCTGGCCGGTGACCTGCATGGTGTCCCACGTCTCCACCCACTGCGAGGTCTGGGGATCGAGGAAGCGGAGGTCGAACTTCTCCACGTCTTCGGCCACCACGTTGACGATTCCGCCCTTCAGCGGCTCGTAGTCGATCGGCGTCTGCTCCCGGCGCACGAGGTCCATCTTGTCGGGGACCTCTGGATCCTTCACGACGAAGTACCCGACCTCGGCCTGATCGGACTCGTGGGAGTCTCGCTCCGTGCGGAGGTGGGCGAAGGACGTGAAGTCCACGCGATCGAAGGGGATGGTGCTCTTTCCGACGAACGCCGTGCGTTCGGTCATCAGCGCGGGGATGGCGGGGACGTGCGTGGACAGGTACGCGCCGCAGAGATCGCGGACGATGCGCTGCATCGCCTCCCGTCCCTGGTGCGCCCGCTCCGCGCGCATGCCCTCCCCCTTCCGCCCGCGAGACAACGAATCGATGACGCCGTGAATGAGCACGGCCACCATCGTCAGGATGCCGATGGCCACCATGATCTCGATCATGGTCATGCCGCGGGCATGGGCGACCGCGCGACGCGACATTAGTTTGCCCCCGGGAGGGGTGCCGTGGCCGGCGAGGTGGTCCCCGCGCCTCCAGTGTTGGGCGCGACGCCCCCCTCTGCCCCCAGTCCAGCGTCGGCGAGGCTGGCGAGCAGCCCAGCCTGGGATGGATTGGTGATGTACTGGACGAGCGTGAAGTCGCGATCCTCCTTCCCCTCCTTCCACTTGACCACCACCGTCACGCGACGGATGGCCGACTCGAGCATGGGCTTGAGCGACGGATAGACAAGGGAGAACACCAGCGTCAGGAGGCCTTGCACCCCCATCCCACCCTGACCGCCGAAGGACTGTCCGAGCACCTGCCCCATGTTCTGCAGGCCGCCATCGAGCAGATCGAGCTGGGCGCCGCCCAGTGGGTTCGACATCATCGTGCCGATGGGGCTGGCCAGGGACGTGCCCATTCCCGATGCGATCGACCCGATGTTGCCGGCGTCGAGGCCGAGTCCTCCCCCGAGGATCGAGGACAGACCCGCGTCACCCGCCAGCGAGGTCTGCTGCGGCAAGAGGACACGCTCGACCTGCCACTGGCACATGAAGCCGGGTGTTTCCTTCTCGTCACAGCAGAACTGGCTCGAATCCTTCTCCTCGATCTCCGGGTAGCCGAGCTTGAGCTGCTTCTCCTCGATCTCGCTCATGCGGCAGCGACCGATCTCGATGGCCTGGCTCATGTTGGCGGCAGCGCGATTCCCCGCTACCAGCCCCGCCTGCGCCGACAGGATCGTGGTGACTACCGCCCCGAAAAGCGCGACCGCCATCAGGACCTCGAGCAGGGAGAAGCCTCGGCGCCTGCGCATGGCTCAGTACGCCGTGTCCGTGCGATCAGAGGCCTGCGCGTCGTCCACCGGCACCACCATCTCCGCTGCTCCACCTTTGACCGTGACCTTCCCGGTGAGGGGCGACACGAGCAGCGTCAGCGTTCGATCCTCGTCCAGGGAGTCGCCGACGCGCAGCTGGATCGCTGCCCGCTCGGTGCGCCCACCCGGCCAGAAATAGAGATAAGCGCGCCCGGACGTGCGTGCCGTGTCGTCGTGGGTGGTGATGACGGAACGGAACGTGATGTCGCGCTGGAGGGCCTTGCCCCCCTTCCCCGACTCTGTGTCCCCGAAGCCGTACGCCTCGATAGGGTGGAAGCGTGGCTTCGGGATGGGCGGTCCCTTCATGATCCGCGCGCCCTCTGCGATCGCGGCCTGCTCGAGCTGGGTCATCGGATCGGCACCGCCGGCGGCGCTCTTGTCCTTGGACTGCGCGAGCATGGGCGCGTCGCTCTCCTCCAGCCAGATCTTCTTCTGGTCGAGGTCCATCACAAGGCGGATGTCGCGCGAGGTCGCCGTGGCCCGGGTGTAGGCGACCTTGATCGCGCTGGCGAGCATGGTCGTCGACCGGCGAAGCCGAGCCGACGGGAGCTGCATCGAGCCCGCCATGGCGACGCCGGTGATGATGGCCATGATCGCGATGACGACGATGATCTCGATGAGCGTGAACCCAAGGCGCAGCCCGCCGCGTACGCGGGCGAGTCGGGTCGACGTCAGCGGGACCACCACCACCCTCATTTCCCGGGCTGATCAGGCTGGGGGACCACGATGTCGTCCTCTGTCCCCTCCTTCTTGTCCGGCCCGTTGCTGATGCAGGTGATCTCGTCGTTGTCGCAGTTCACCTTGTAGAGCTGGCCCCATGGATCCTTGGGGCTGAATCCGGTGTCCAGGTCCTTCTCCTTGCGGAGGATGTCGACGGTGGGGCAGTCCTCACCGGGGTGGACCGCCTTCCACTGCATCGTGGCCTGACGGACCGTGTTGCACGCGGTCTTGGCGGCGCCCAGGTTGGCACGCTTCTGTGCCTGCATGACACCGATGGAGATGGCCGCCGTCAACACACCGATGATGGTGATGACGATGACCAGCTCGACTAGTGTCAAACCACGCGCGACGCCGCGAGTCGCGGCCGAGAAACTTGCTTTGCGCATCTCCTGCTCCTTCAACGAGGCACTCCTCTTGGTCCTTCCTCACTCCACGCGATCGAGTCCCCAGGGGTCTCCATCCGGTCCGTCGCTCGAGACGTCGAAGCCGACGGGGTCCCGACGCCCCGGGCAGCTCACCCGCAGCGGCCGACCCCACGCGTCGCGAGGTACCTCGTGCAGGTAACCACCCGAGACCAGATCCGCCAGCGAGTTCGGACACGTGCGATCGTGATCGGCACGCCAGGCACCCAACGCGTGGATCGCCGTGCTGATCTCGGCCCGGGTCGCCCGCACCTCTGCCGCACGGTGTTCGCGCGAACGCAGCAGCAGGAACCCTCCCGCTGCGCCGGCGACCAGCAGCGCCTGCCGCACCCGGCCGCGCGCGAAGATCGAGCGCAAGCCACGGCGCTTCTCCCAGGGGAAGAAGACTCCAGGCTCGCTACGCTTGCTCGACATCTCATCCTCGCTTCACTGCTGCACGAACTCGTTCATCTGGATGAGGGGCATGAGAATGGCGAACGCGATGAACCCCACACCCCCTCCCATGAAAACGATCATCAGCGGCTCCAGCAGGCTCGTCAGCGCTGCAACACGCGTCTCCACCTGGGAGTCGTAGGCACGAGCCACGTTCTCCAGCATCTGCTCGAGCTGGCCGCTGCGCTCACCCACCGCGATCATGTGGGTCACGATCGGTGGAAAGTCCCCGCTGCGCTTGAGCGGTCCCGCGATCGACTCGCCCTCCCGGATGCTGCCCGCGGCGGTCTCGATCACCTTCTCGAGCTTGCCGTTGTCGAGGACGTTTTTGACGATGTCCATCGCCTTCAGCAGCGGCACTCCGCTGCGGAGCAGGGTGGCCAGGGTGCGCGCGAAGCGTGAGACCGCGAGCATGCGGATGAGTGCGCCGAGCACCGGGATCTTCAACAGGAACCCGTCCTTGGCGGCCCGCCCGTCGGGCGTCCTCACCCAGGCCATGGCCCACGCCACCCCGAGCCCGGCGATGCACCCTAGGACGACCCCCACCGCATACGCGCCGAACGACTCCACCACGAAGGCGCAGAGCACAAGCAACCCACCGCCGGCAAGTGCCAGCGCGACGTACATCATGTGCCGACTGCGCTCGCTCTCCTTGTAGTCACCGAGCGCCGAGCGGGTGAACGTGAAGGTCACCATCGACAGGACGAAGCCCAGCATCTGGTTGGACGAGATGAGGTGCGACGCGCCGATGAGCGCCTCGGTATACCAGGGGAGCGCGCGGTCGAGGCTCTCGAAGATGGCCGTCACCTTGGGGACCACGACCACCATCATCACCGTGATGAGGGCGGACCCGATCACCGTCATCAGCGCCGGGTAGGCCAGCGCCGCGCCGACCTTGCCGCGCAGCTTGGACTGGTTCTCCATGAAGTCCGACAGACGCTCGAGGACCCCCTCGAGCGTGCCCGATGCCTCGCCGGCAGCGACCATGCTGACGTACAGGTTGGAGAACACGTTGGGGTGCGGCTCGAGGGCCTTGGCCAGCGAGCTCCCCTCGTTCAACCGGTCGACGACCTGCGTGAGCACCCGCTTGAGCTCGCGCTTCTCCACCTGCTCGATGAGGGCGCCCACCGCCTCCACCAGCGGGATGCCGGCAGTCACCAGCGTGGCGAGCTGCCGGGTCATCATGGCGACGTCGCCCACGCCGACGCGGTTGAAGAGCGAGATGCCGCCGCCTCCGCCCTTGCGCGCGCCCGCGGCTGCCTTCACGTCCTCCTGGGCACCGGTCAGCAGGATCCCCTCGCGCTTCAGCACGGCGCGCAGCACCTTGGCGTTGTCGGCGTCGCGGATCCCGTGGACCTGCTTGCCGCTGGTGGCGAGGATTCCCCTGTACTCGAAGACCGCCATGGCTCACTCCGCCCCCAGCCGCAGGGCCGGCGCAGGTGGGAGAGACGCCACGGCCGCTTCGATGGCGACGTCCTCCTGCGTCGCCGCCAGGACCTCCTCCACCGTCGTCATGCCGGCGAGCACCTTCCGGGCACCGTCGTCTCGCAGCGTGTCCATACCCATGTCCTGCGCGACGCGCTTGATGGCCTGCGAGTCGGCCTTGCGCAGGATGAGGGGGCCGACGGCGTCGTCGATGAGGAGCAACTCGTAGATGCCGCGACGCCCGGTGAAACCGGTGTTGGTGCACTGAGAGCACCCCTTTGCCTTGTAGAAGAGGGGGCGCTGTGTTGGGTTGAAGGACTCGAAGAGGTCCCCCGCGGCCACTTCGCGGGGAAAGTACCGCGAGTTGGGATTCTCCCGCCGCGCCGCGCGCGTCCGCATCCGCTCTGCGGTCAGGCCAAGCTCCTCGAGCTCGAAGTCCTCGGCCGGATAGGAATACTTGCAGTTGGGACACAGCACGCGCACGAGCCGCTGGGCGAGGATGCCGATGACGCTCGAGCGGAGCAGAAAGGGCTCCGCCCCCATGTCGATGGTGCGGGTGATGGCACCAGCCGCGTCGTTGGTGTGGATGGTCGAGAGGACGAGGTGACCCGTCAGCGAGGCGTTGATGGCGATCTCGAGCGTCTCGGCGTCGCGGATCTCACCCACCATGACGATGTCGGGATCCTGGCGGAGGAAGGCTCGCAGCGCGCTGGCGAACGTCAGTCCGATCTTGGGCTGCACGTGCACCTGGTGGATGCCTTGGATCTCGTACTCAACCGGGTCCTCTGCCGTGAGAATGTTCAGGTTCGGTTGGTTGATGCGGTTGATGCAGGCATAGAGCGTCGTGGTCTTTCCGCTGCCGGTGGGCCCGGTGACCAGGATGATCCCGTCCGGACGACGGATGAGGCCGTCCATCAGCGCGTACTCACGGGGGCTGAAGCCCAGGTCGGGCAGGTCGAGCAGGACGCTCGACTTGTTCAGGAGGCGCATCACGATCCGCTCGTACCCGCGGCTCGTGGGGATGGTGCTGACGCGGATGTCGAACCCTTTGCCGGCGATCTTCTTGGTGATGCGCCCGTCCTGCGGCAGTCGCTTCTCGGCGATGTTGAGCGAGCTCTCGATCTTGATGCGGCTGACGATGCTGTTCATGAAGGCACGCGCCGCGCGCCGGGCGACGTATAGCTCGCCGTCGATGCGGTAGCGGACGACAACCTCCTTCTCCTCCGGCTCGATGTGGATGTCGCTCGCCCGCTCCTTCATCGCCTGGAGGAACAGGGAGTTGACCCAGCGGATGACCGGGGCCTCCTCGTCCGAGTCCAGGATGTCGCTGGCGCCTTCGTCCTCCGACGTGGTCTCGTCGCTCTCCAGCTGCTCGGCGCCCGCCTGGCGCTCGTAGACTCGGTTGATCGCGTCCTCGATCTTGTCACGCCCGCCCACGCTGGCTTCCACCGGCTTCTCGAAGATGACGCGCAGATCGTCGAGGGCCTGGGTATCAAAGGGATCGCCGCAGACCACGTGGACCGCCGCCTCGTCCTCGCTCACCACGAGGATCCGGTGGGTCTTTGCGAAGGCGATGGGCAGGCGCGTGGCCAGCGCCGTGGAGATCTCCGCGGGATCGATGCGCTCGATGATCGGCAGCTGCGCCTCCTCGGCCAGGACGCGCGCGACCACCATCTCCTCGGCCACCCCGGTGTTGATCACCAGGTCGAGCAGATCGGCGCCGCGCTCGCGCTGGATCGCGAACAGTCCCTCGAGCTTGTCCGCCGGCACTACGCCGCGTCGCGACAGGAGCTCGCCGAGGAAGCGCTGCTGGGTGGCCATCGCGTCACCGCTCCATCTTCTCGACGTTGCGGGGGGGCGGGGAGACGTTGAGCGTGGACGGCGGTGGAGGCGAGCGCTCGCCGGCGGGCGCGCCCTTCTCGCCGCGCCCTCGAGGCGCGGGTCCTTCCTCTGCCGCGCCCGCACCGGTGCCGATGGGTCCTGGGAGCTCGAGCGGCTGCCCCGGCTCGTGGGTCTTGATCTCGCGCGGTCGCTGCAGCTCCTCCAGACGGCGCTGGTCGTCGACGTCGGCGAAGGACTGGCGGATGTCCTCCAGCAGCCCCGTCATTCGGGAGTAGTCCTTCGGCGCCTCGTACTCGTTCTGCTCTGCGAAGACGAAGTAGTGGTCCAGAAACTCCTGCCGCTCCTGCATCTTGCGTTCGAACACGGTGCGGAGATCGGCCTGCTCTCGGATGATGTACGGCGTCAGCACGAGGATGAGGTTCGACTTCTGCAGTGTGCTGCTCCTCGAGCGGAAGAGCGCGCCCAGCACGGGGATGTCGCCCAGCAGCGGGATCTTCGTGTCTGTGCGCGCCACACGGCTGCGCATCAGCCCGCCGATGACCACGGTCTGCTGATCCTTGACCACGAGCTGGGTCGTCGCCGTGCGCTTCGCGAAGGGTACGGCGCCGAGGGAGCCGAGCGGCTGCTGGCCCGTGATGTCGCTGATCTCCTCGGCCACCTCGAGGCGGACCTCGTCGGAGTCGTTGAGGTGTGGGGTGATCTTGACCTTCGTCCCAATGTCCTGCCTGGGCGCGATGCCACCGCCGCCGAGCCCGCCGAGCGCGCCGAGGGCGCCTGCCGCGCCAGCGCCGCTGGCTCCGGCCAGACCAGGGAGGCCGCCGAAGCCCGCGGAGTTGGTCTGCAGCGGGATGTTCTGACCGACGTTGATCTCGGCGGGGATGTTGTCCGTGGCGAGGATGTGCGGCGTGGAGAGGATGTCGGCGTCGTTCGTGCTGGCGAGCGCGTTGATGAGGATGCCGAACGCCGGGATGGAGAAGCCCGTGCCCAGGAGGTTCTCGCTTCCAGGAAGGCCCGGACCGCGGATCCCGAGGGCGAAGGCGTTGAGCGTGGAGTCCGTCGGGCTGGGCAGCAGGATGGACCGGAAGGGGTTCAAGCCGCCGTAGAGCAACGTCTGGCCCGCGGTCGATCCGATGGTCGTGCTGGGTGCTGCGCCGCCGTTGAAGGCCATCCCGAACTGGTTCTCGCGGTCGATCGTGAGATCCATGATCACCGCCTCGATGAAGACCTGGCGGCGAGGCTGGTCGAGCTGATCGATGACAGTGCGGAGGTTGGCGAAGTCGCGCAGGCTGGAGGTCACGACGATGGAGTTCGTCGCCTTGTCGGAGCTCACTTTCACCCGCGACTCGAAGATCTCCAGCGGGGTGTTGCCGGGCGCGCCCTTGCCGCCGGCCTGGGGGGTCGCGCCGCCTGCGGCCTGGGCGCCGGTGATGATGTCGTTGAGGGTCTTGCCCAGCTCTATCGCGTCGGCGTGCTGCAACATCACCACGTGGATCTCGCCCTCACCGACCTTGGTCGGCACGTCGAGCCGCTTGATGAACTCGAGGATCCGGAGGTAGGCGCGCTCGGTGGCGATGATGACGAGGGAGTTGCTCCGATCGTCGGACAGGATCTTCGAGACGTGGACGTCGCTGCCCAGCGAGGCCCCGGGCGACGCAGCCCCCTTCTCGCCTTTGCCACCTCCCCCGCTCGCACCCGCCTTGATGTCGAACACCTCGTCCAGGCGCTGGGCGATGTCCGCAGCGAGTCCGTAGTGGATCGGCTCGATCCAGATCTGATCGCCCACACCCGCGATGTCGACGTCCTCGAGGATGCGCATCATCCGCTGGATGTTGGTGCCGGTGTCCGTGATGATGAGGAGGTTGCCCGGACCGTAGACGACGATATCCCCGTCCTTGGACTTGAAGTGCCCGAGGACGTTGGCGACCTCCTCTGCGCTCACGTTGTGCAGGCGGTGAAGACGCGTGATGAAGCGATCCTCCGCCGGGCCGCCCTGTCCCGCGACGTAGATGGGCGCCCCCATCTTGGCGTCGGGGGAGTCGATGATCTTGTAGAAGCGCCCGTGCGGGACCACCGTCAGGCCGTTTGCCTCGAGGATGGACAGGAAGGCCTGGTACGCCTCGGCCACCGTGACCTTCTGCGGCGAGAACACCGTGGCCTTGATGTTGCGGACCTTGCCACCGAAGATGAAGCGCTTGCCCGTCAGCTCACCGATGACGCGCACGAGCTCGGGCAGATCGGCGTCCTCCAGCGAGAACGACACGCGCTCCCCTCCGGGCCGCGGCTCGTATTCGACCCCGGTCTCGAACTGCGTCAGCCCGTGCGTGTCCCCGATTGGCTTGCCGTTGGGGCCGATGGTGGGGGGAGCCGCCGGGCCTCCAGGCGCGGCTGCCGTGCTGCTGTCGGCGGGCACTGGTGCCGGTGCCGGCGTTACTGCCTGGCCCGCGTTTCCGGGGGGCGGCGGGGGTATCCGGGGCTGCGTCTGCGGCAGTGAGGGCCGGATGCGCGGCTGGGCCAGGGCGACCGAGCCGGAAAGGGCGATCGCCGCGTTGCAAAGCAGCAGGGTCGTGAGGACGTTGGCTCTCATCTTCGGCTCGCGCGGGCCCTCTCTACTTCGCCAGCTGACCGGGTGGGGAAGGTTTCGCTCCGGGCACGACGCCGTGGACATTCGCGGCGGGCACCACCGTGCCGCTGCTGGAGCGCTCCGTCTCCTCGGGAGGCGTCACGGCGTGAGCCACGATCACCGAGGCGAGGAGCGTCAGCGTGCCGACGACGACCACGCACGCTCCGACCATCGCTCCAACCGAGACGAGGGTCCGCTTCACCAGCGTCCGGTTGTCCAACGTGTTCGTGTTCGACTCCACCATACTCTCTCTCTTGCTCTCTCGGTCTGGCTCGCGCTTCACTTGATGTTGTAGTCGAGGTTCTGTTCGGAACCTTTTCGGTTCAGCGAGATGGTCAGATGGTCGGCCGTGCGGAGCCGTGCGTAGGCCTCCAGGGCCTTCTCCGGGCTGGTCATGTCGAAGCCGTTGATCTTCTCGAGGCGGTCCCCGTTCTCCATCCCCAGCGTCCCCAGGAGCGTGTCCTGGCGCACGCCGAAGAGGCGGATGCCGACGACCTTGCCGTTCTCCTGCTCGGGCACGATGCGCGCCTGACGCATGAGCTCCGCCTGGTTCTCGAGGATCTTGTCGACCACGCCGCGATCGACGTTGAACTCGTTGGGACCGACGCGCTGGATCCCCTTCTTGATGTCATCGGACACCGGGGTGGCCGCCCCACTCGGCATCGGCGCGGGGGCGGCGACCGTGGCGCTAGGGCCCGCGGGGGGCTTGAACATCTGCGTCTGGCACAGCTGGCTGCCGCTGGTCATCCACACGCGGTCCCAGCCGATGAACTTGACGGTCTTGTTGCCCAGCTCCCCGCCGCGGCGACGGAGGAAGCTCTTCCCCTTGTCGGCCGTCGTCTCCAGAGCCGCGAAGGACCAGTCGGGATCGGCTGAGGCGGCGATGATGATGACGTGCACGCCGTCGCACTCCGGCGCGCTGAAGGGGTCGGAGAGATCGGGCGGCGGCGCCTCGACCCCCGCCGACTCCGAGGCCGTGGAGACCGCGTTCAGCGGACCGGTCACCGAGTCGAAGGGGTTCCGGGCGAGGATGGGATCGGCGTTGGTGGCGTGGGGGCTGGCCGAGACCGGGGCGGGCGGAAGCCGCGCCAGCAGCCCCGGTGCCGCGAGCTGCTTCTCGTCGGCGCCCAGGGTGGCACCCACCACGTGCATGATGCCCTGCGCGTCGAAGAACGCCGCGAGGCTGACCAGTGCGAGGATCACCGCCCAGAAATGGCGCTTGAGAAGCTTGTCGATGGCCATCGATGGCTAGTGCCCCACGGAGATCAGTGCGAGCGATGTGCCATCGGGGCAACCCCTGAATATCCCGGATCTTTCCCGATCGTCGCCCCTCGACCTTCGACAGCTTGGCGACCTGGGAGTGTGAGGGAACCGGGAGCGCGACAAACTGTCAACCGCCCTCACTCGGAAACCCCGTCAAGCTTGCGGTAGATGGTCCGGGTGGAGATCCCCAGCAGCTGGGCGGCGACCGACTTGTCGCCCTTGGTGTGACGCAGCGTCTCACGGATGACCTTGAGCTCGATCTCGTCGAGCGTGGTGCCAACCTCGAACGTGAGGTGCGTGGGTGCGCTGGGTGTGGTGGCGGCGATGTGCTCGGGGAGGTCGTTTTCACCGAGCACGTCGTTGCGCGACAGCACGACGGCGCGCTCGATGACGTTCTCCAGCTCCCGCACGTTGCCTGGCCAGGCGTAGTCCATGAGCCGGTCGAGGGCGCCGCGCGTGGGGTGCAGACGCGGCCGTCCGTTCTTGGCGCAGTAGAGCCCGAGGAAATGGTCGACCAGCAGGGGGACGTCCTCCCGTCGCGCCCGCAAGGGAGGGGCCGTGATGGCGATGACGTAGAGGCGATAGTAAAGATCCTCGCGAAAGCGTCCCGCGCTCACCTCGGCCACCAGGTCGCGGTTGGTGGCGGCGACGATCCGCACGTCGGCCTTCGTCGTGTTGCCGCCCAGCGGCTCGTATTCCCCTTCCTGCAACACGCGGAGCAGCTTCACCTGGACGCTGGGCGACAGCTCGCCGATCTCGTCCAGGAAGAGCGTACCGCCCGCCGCCTTGGCGAAACGCCCGTCCTTCTTGCCGGTGGCGCCCGTGAACGCGCCCTTCTCGTGGCCGAACAGCTCACTCTCCAGGATGGTCTCGGGGATCGCCGCGCAGTTGACGGCGACGAAGGGCCCGCGGGCGCGTGCCGAGCGCTCGTGGATGTACCGTGCGAGGAGCTCCTTGCCCGTCCCGCTCTCGCCGAGGACCAGCACCGTTGCCTGGCTCGGGGCGGCCTGGGTCGCCACGTCGATGACGCGCCGTAGCGCTGGCGAGCTCCCGACGATCTCCCGGTGGGCGAGCCGCTTGATCTCGTCCTTGAGCGAGCGATTCTCGGCAACGAGCTTCTGTCGCTCGGCGGCCTTACGCACGCTCTTCACGATCGAGATCCGCTTGAGCGGCTTCTCGACGAAGTCGTAGGCGCCGTCGCGCATGGCGCTCACGGCGGCCTCGACCGAGCCGTACGCCGTCATGAGGACGACCTCGACGTCGGGGGTGACCTGCTTGATGGCCCGCAGCAGCTCCAGACCCGTCGTCCCCGGCATCATCAGGTCGGTCAGCACCACGTGTACGCGGTGCGTCCGGACGAGCTCGAGCGCCCGCTTCGCATCCGAGGCCGAGAGCACCCGCATCCCCTCGCGAAGGAAGATCTTCTCCAGCGACTCGATGTTGGAGCGCTCGTCGTCCACCACGAGGACCGTGATCGCGTCGGGCGACGGGTCGGGCGCGGGCGGCTCGGGTGGGGCCCCGTGCGGGACCGGTAGGCCGGCTTCTCCCATGGGTGCCGGAGTCGGAGACAGGGGACTGACGGCGGGCAGCGAAGCAGGAACGGTGGGGAAAGCGGGCACTTTTGTCAGCACCACGACAAGATGTCAGGCGCTCGACACCGTGTCAATGTCGCCCGCCTGGATGACACGACTCCACCTCCCTGCCATCCACCCCATCCACCCCGCATGGGCCAGCCCCACGAGCCCCACAGGAAGGGTCGCCCAGGCCACCGGGCTGCAGCGCTGGGCTTCCACGCAGGCCTGGACGAGCCCGGGCATGAAGCCAGCGGGCAGACCTGCACCGATAGCCGAGCAGACGACCACGGCGTGCGCGCGGCCGGACCCTGCAGCGGCCATGCGTACGGTCCCCGTACGCCCGGCGTCTTTGCGCCAGAGCACGCCGGCCGCGACCCACAGCCTCCACGCGGTGAGCACACGGAACCCCACGGCCACGATCAGCGCGTGACGCACGAGCCCCGTCGCCGCGCCCGCGGCGCTCGCGCCGACCAGTATCCACGCGGCGACCGCCGTGGGCGCCATGGCCTCGCTCCGCCTCATGCCGCGTTCTTCGCCGCTGGTCCGTCCACCAGCGCATCGCTCCCGTGGTAGCCCAGCCGGTGGCGAAGCAGGGAGCCGTCGCGGACACCGAGGTCGGTGAGGCCCGCAGCCCGGGCGACGACGCCCGCGGCGTCCAGCGCGGAGATCCCGAGCACAGCGGCCACGCAGAGTGCCCACCGGAGCCCGCGGGCGGGCGCGAGGTCCTGCGCGCTGACGGACCGCACGCTGAACGCAAGCCTCGCCGCAAGGATGGCGAGTGGCGCCACCGCGGGGACGTCTCCCAGCGCTCCCAGCAGCACCGCGCGGGCAAGCGCCGGGGCGACGGCCACGGTGTCTGCGCCGCGCAGGAGGCGGAGCCGTGCCAGCTCCCATGCAGAATCGGGGAAGCGGTGGACGGTGCGGGCGCCGGGCGCGAAGCGGATCGGTACAAGCGCGGCGTGCAGCCGGAAGCCGAGGTGCTGGCAGTGGCCCCGGTACACGTCCGCGGCCGGGAGGTACCGGAAGCGCGAGAAGGTCTCCCGCCGGAACGCCACGTTGTTCGCGTAGAAGTTCCTCGTGCAGTCCTCGCCAAGCGGGGTGGGGAAATACATGAAGTCGATGGCGGTGGCGGCGGCCCCGAGCAGGTCGTCCCGGTAGGTCGTACGTCCTGCCACCGCCTCCACTCCCGGCCGTGTGAAGGGCGCGAGCAGCCCCTCCAGCCACGCCCCATCCGGCCAGCAGTCGCCGTCGCAGAACACGACCACCTCCGCCGAGGTGGCGTCGAAGCCGAGGTTCTTGGCCTCGTAGTACCCTGTGCCGGACGGCAGCTCGACGAAGACCACGGCGCGCCCTGCCGCTCGCTCCAGCTCGGCGCGCGACGCCGCCTCGAGGCCGTCGTGGGTGATGACTAGCTCGCGCAGGGATTCGAGCGAGCGCGTCTGCGCGCGCAGGTGGCGTAGCAGGCGGGCGACGCTGGTCACGACGGCGGTGGGGTCGTCGCCACCCCGCAGGTTGTTGGTCTCGAGGACCAGGGCAGAGGACGGATGCTGGCTCGGGTGCATGGGCGGCTTTCCTTTCGGGATCACGTGACGTGGAGGGCGTGCGAGGAGAGGAGGCTGCAGAAAGTCTCGGCCCAGCGCGCGTGCACGGCTTTCGCCGCGCGGACGGGGTCGGGCCGGGGACCCCGGAGGGTGTACGCGAGCCGCGTCAGGGCGTGCTCGATGACCTCCGGCGTCGCCGTCGCGGCATCGAGCACGGCGTGGGGGGTGGCCTGGGCGGTGAGCAGGTAGCGGAGGTTTGCCGTCTGCTCCGGCTGGTCGGTGCGGAGCGCCAGCAGGGGCGTCCCGAAGTGCGACCACGCCGCGAGCGCCCCCATCCCCGGTGCGGACACCAGGACATCGGCCGCGGCGGCGACGTCGTTGAAGCTCGCGTCGTGAGCGCGCCACCCGGGACGGGCCGTAAGCCCCTCGCCCACGGCGTGCATCCGGAAGCCCGCGCGCCCGAGGCCGCGCTCGAGGTCCGCCGCGAGCCGCGGGTCGCGGAAGTGCGGGTTCAGGTACACGGCGGCCAGTCGCTGGCGGGAGCTGATGCCCAGCGATGCCCTCACGTCCGCCGCAGGGCGCGCGGGCGCAGCGACGATGGACGGCAGGCGGAAGCGTCGCGCCGTCACGGGCTGCTCGTCCCGGTCGCCCAGCCCGTGCTCGATGCACCCGAACGCGCGATCGCGCAGAGCCGTCGCCAGGGTGGATGTTACGCGGTCGAACCGCTCCGGGATGCGGCCCGCGAAGTGATGGGCGATGGCCTCCCAGAGGTGGGTACCGTAGACGTGCACGACCGGCACGCCCATCGCACGGGGCATGGTGAGCGGCAGCGGGTGGAAATCGTTGACCAGGAGCGCCGCTCCTCGCGACAGCGAACGCAGGGTCGCGAGGTCACGCGCGGCGTGGTCCCCCGACAAAAGATAGCGTAGGACGCACGCGTCGGTCGCGGCGCGGTCGATGTTCTGTCCGCCGTCGAACGCGACCGCGTATCCCGTCGAGAGCACCTGCGAGGGTGTACCCATCGAGGCGAGGAAGGCGCGGCCCGCGTGCGACGTCGTGACGACGCGCACTGCGACGCCGTGCTGGTCCAGCGCGGCGCGGACCAGGTGGGCGCGCATCAGGTGCCCGCGCGCGTCGGCCGCCGCGAGCCAGACCAGGGCAGGGCGCGCCGGATGGCTCGCCCCATGGGTGCGCGGAGGAGACCAGAGAGACGGTGCAAGCGCGTTCAATCGGCAACCTCGATGAGGAGAGGTTGCGCTCCGCCCTTGGACTTCGCGGGGAAGGGAAGTGAAACGTCGGTCGTGCGCGCATGAACGTGGCGTGAAACGCCGGCGTCGCCCGGACTACCTCACGAGCTTCGAGATCGCCTTGAAGGCGTCGGTGCCTGCCCGCCCCAACCAGTCGAACACGACCGTCTCGGTCGGCGTGGCCAGGGCCCCGGCGCGCTCGCACAGGGAGAGCCCGAGGACGCGGTTCTCTTCACGGCGCGACGCGACCGCGTCGGCCACGACGTGGACCACCATCCCCCGGCGGCACAGCTCCCGCGCCGTCTGGAAGACGCAGATGTGCGTCTCCATGCCCGCGAGCACGACCGCACGCGGCGCGCGCTCTACGATCGCCCGGATGATGCGAGGCTCGCCGCAGGCGTCGAACGTCATCTTGTCGATGGGCTCGACGCCGAGCGCCCTGAGCTTCTCGGCCAGCGGGGCGACCGTGGGCCCGAGGCCCCTGGGGTACTGCTCGGTCGCCACCACCGGGACGCCCAGTAGGCGCGCGCTCTCCAGGAGCACCAGCGTGGACCCCACGAGGCGGTCCATCGACGCCTGGGGCATGGCCAAGGCGAGCCGCTCCTGCACGTCGACGACCACGAGGATGCTGGACTGGGGATCGAGTCGGACCATGGTCTTCTCAGGTGAAGAGGTGGAGCCGGAAGCTCTTCATCCAGCGCCCGAGGTCGGAGCGCAGATCGAACCGCAGGGTCGCGCGGGCGAGCTCGACCCCGTCGGGCCCGTAGAGGCTGGCGGGCAGCAGCGTCATCGACGCGACGGGCGCGAGGCCGCTCCACTCCTTCTGGCCGCTGAGCTCGTAGCTCCGGCCGTCGTCCCCGGTGAAGGAGAAGCGGTAGGGCAGGCGCCGCTCGTCGAGCAGACGAAAGACCAGCGTCCCCTCCAGCGGCCGCGCCGTGGCCAGCCCCTCGGCGTCGATGGTGCCCTTGATGCTCCACGTCTTGTCGCGCACGAAGCGCCGGACGCTGCGTGCCTCGGCGTCGATGGTGAAGGTGATGGCGCGCTCCTCGGTCGGCGTCTCCAGCCGCCAGTAGATGCCGCTCATCGTCTCGCGGAAGGAGAAACCGGGGAACACGCTCACCTTGTCTTCCTCTTCTTGTACTCCTCCAAGCCCTGCACGACGAGCCGCTCCAGCACGTCGCCCCGGGCCGCCACGTCCGCGAGCTCCTCCACGTTCGCCAGGGTCACGCCTCCGTACGCCACGTGCTCCGGCTCCTGGACGACGCTGACGCCCGACTCGCACAGGTCGAGGCAGCTCGAGGAGCAGGCACGGATTACGTCCTTGGCGACGCCGCGCCGGGCGAGCGCGTCCTTGAGCGCGGGGACGAGCTGCTCAGCGCCTTTCTCGGCGCACGAGCCCTTGGGGTGACCGTCGGGGCGCCGGTTGACACAGACGAAGAGGTAGCGCTTTCGATGAGGCATGGTGGGCTTTGAGGGAGTTGCACCGGGGGCGGAGCCGGAGGATGCTCGCCCGCGCAATGAAGGCAAGCAACCTAATCCTCCTGGCAATCTCCGCCGTTCCCGCCGCCCTCGCGTTCGCCTGCGGCGGCGGCAACGAGAACCTCCCGCCTCCTCCTGCACCCCCTCCGCCCATGCCCTCCGCGACGGCCGAGGCCGCGCCCACCACCTCGGCGGCCCCCACCGCCTCCACACCTCCTCCCGCTCCTCCACCGCCCGTCCAGCTCGTGCAGGGCGTCGCGAGCCCCGATCCCCAGGCCCCGCTGCCGACCGTCAAGATCGTCGCTCCGGCAAAGGAGCAGATCATCCCGGCGGCCAAGGCCGGCGATTTCATGGTGAAGCTCGACGTGAAGAACTGGCAGACCGCGACCGGCTCCTCCCACGTCCACCTCATCCTCGACGACAAGCCCTACAAGCCCATCTACGATCCCAAGGCTCCGGTGAAGCTCTCGGAGCTGCCGGGCGGCGACGCCCTCGGCGAGGGGCAGCACATCCTGGTCGCCTTCCCCAGCCGCCCCAACCACGAGAGCGTGAAGACACCGGGCGCGCTCGCCATCACCGAGTTCTGGGTAGGCAAGAAGGGTGACAGGGCCCAGGACGTGAACAAGGCCCTCCTCATCTACAGCCGTCCCAAGGGTGAGTACAAAGGCGACATGGCAAACCACGTGATCGTGGACTTCCAGCTGGCCAACGAGAAGCTCTCGGCCACGGGCGACCACGTGCACATCTCGGTCACCGGCCCCGGTATCGAGGGGGAGAAGACCGCGGACGCGACGCAGTTCGGTCCGCCCTTCTACCTCGACAACCTGCAGGACGGCTCCTACAGCGTGAAGCTCGACCTGCTGGGCGCCGACGGCAAGGTGCTCCCCGGCTCGTGGAGCTCGGGCAGCCGCACCATCACGATCGCGCACTGACGGCTGTGGCGATGGGATTCGTGTCCCATCGCCTCCTGGGCGGCTCGCGTGACGTCCTGAGCCGCTCCACGTCGCATCCCTGGCCACCTCCATCGCGTCGTGGGCCGCTTGCCATGGCCTCGTGATCCGCGCCCCATCCCCTCCAAGTGCCTCCACGACCCACCCGACCTGCCGTCGAGTAAGCTCCCGCTGTGGACCTCCTCGCCATCTTGCTCGCGGCCACGGCCGGCATCGAGCTGCTGGCAACCCTCGTCTTCGTCTTCGCGTTCGCGCGGAGACCGATCGAGCGGGAGCACGGCGTGGCGGCCCTGGTGTGCGTGGCGGCGTGCGAGCACGCCGTGGGTTCGCTGTCCGGTGTGGGCGCCCCCGACCTCGCGGCGGCGCTGACCGCCGACCGCTGGGCATGGCCGGGGCTCATCGCGTCGCTGCCGCTGGCCATCCACTTTGCCCTCGTCTACCGGGGAGCGGCGACCAGCTGGAGGGTCCTGGCGGTGCCCTACACGCTCGCTGCCGTCTTCGGGCTGTTCGGTGTGGGGGGAGAGCTTCAGGGCAGCCTCGCCGGCGGGACGGGCGCCGCCATTCACCTCGGTCCTCGTGCCCCGATGGGGGTGGCCGCGTGTGTCCTCGTCGTCGCGGCTGCGGCGACCGTCCTCTACCTGGTCGCGAGGGCCTACCTGGCGGGGCGACGCGACGCGCTGGCTGTGGTCGTCGGCACCACGGTGCTCCTGGCCACGGCGATCAACGACGCCGGGGTGGCCACCGGAGCCTTCACCACGGGCTATCTGATCGACGCCGGGCTGGCGGCGTTCGTGGTCGGGCTGGTCACCACGCCGAGCGCCCGCCACGCGCTGGTCTCCCTGGAGCTGGAGCGGCGCACGAAGGAGCTGCGGACCCGCACCCGCGAGCTGCGCCGTTCGTACCACGAGCTCCGCGCCGCGCAGGAGGAGCTGGTCAAGAAGGAACAGCTCGCGGTGGTCGGGGAGCTGGCGGCGGTCATTGCCCACGAGGTGAGAAACCCGCTAGCCATCATTTCGAACGCCGTCGCGGGGCTGCGCAAGCAGGCCATCTCGCGGGAGGACCACGACACGCTCCTCACCATCCTGGACGAGGAGACCAACCGCCTCAACCGCCTGGTGACCGATCTGCTCCGCTACGCGCGCCCCGTGAACCTCCAGCGCCAGCAGTTCTCGCTGGCCGATCTGCTCGATCGCACCCTGGGCCTAGTCAACACCGACCGCAGCAGCATCAAGATCGAGCTCAAGGTGGAGTGCCACGAGGGGCGCATCTGGGGGGACGCGAACCTCCTGCGGCAGGTGTTCGACAACCTGGTCGACAACGGCGTCCAGGCCATGGGCACGGCGGGCACGCTGACGGTGCGCGTCCGCACGGCGAGCGAGGACGGCGTGGACGGGCTCGCGGTGGACATCATCGACACCGGAGAGGGCATGGACACCCAGGTCCGCTCGCGCGCGCGCGACCCGTTCTTCACGACTCGGCCCAGCGGCACGGGTCTGGGGCTGGCCATCGTGGACCGCATCGTGGACGCCCACGGCGGGCACTTTGCCATCGACAGCCGGGCCGGCGAAGGCACCACCGTCACGGTCTTCCTCCCCCACGGCTCCCCCAGCGAGCCACCGCCCGTCCCCCGCAGCCGTACCTCCAAGGCCCCGTCCAACCCCCCACCCACCGCGCCCCTCCCGGACTGACCGCTCAGGTGGCCTGGAGCCTCGCCTGCATGACGTCCATCGCGAGCGCCGCGACGATGCGCGGGTCGCGGAAGACGTTGAGCGTGGGGGCCAGGAGCTTGGCGTAGCGGTCGAAGTAGAGCATCTGCTTGGTGACCAGCACGAAGTCGCGAGGCAGGCGCATCCCGTGCCGCACGGATGTCCGCATGATGGCCGGGATGAGGTCGGCGTACTTGATGGCAGCCATCTCACTCGCCAGGAGCGGCTCGTAGGCGACCGCCAGATCCTTCGTGAGGCGATCCATGTCCACGCTCGCGCCCACCGCGCCCATCGCGACCATCACCTCGGCGAGCTTGCGGAAGTCGCCGGCCGCGAAGGCCATGAGGTAGTCGGTAACCTGGACGCGCCGCTCGTGCCCGAAGCGACCCACGATGCCGAAATCGAGGAAACCGATACGCCCGTCGGTGAGCGCCATCAGGTTGCCGGCGTGGACATCGCCGTGGAAGAAGCCGTGCAGGATCATGCACTGGAACCAGGCCCGCATGCCCGCCAGGAGCTTCTCCTCCCCGTCCACGTTCGACGCCCGCAGCTGCTCGACGTCGTCCACGCGGTGCCCGTAGAAGCGCTCCATCACCAGCACCCGCCGGGTCGTCAGCCCCTCCACCGCCCGGGGGGCCACGACCATCTGCTGGCCGTGCTCCACCATGATGCGGTTGAACTCGGCCATGTTCTCCGCCTCGCGGCGGAAGTCGAGCTCCTCGCGGATGTTGGCCTCGAAGTCCTCGACGATGCCGACGGGGTTGGCGAGCTCGCCGCGCGACGACAGGGAGAGCAGCCGCGCCGCGAGGCGTAGGACCCGCAGGTCGGCCTCGACGATGGCGTCGATCTTCGGGCGCTGCACCTTGATGACCACCTCCTGTCCGTCGTGGAGGCGGGCGGTGTGCACCTGGGCGATGGACGCCGAGGCGAGCGGCACGGGGTCGATGCGCGCGAAGACCTCGTCGGGATCGCGCCCGAGCTCGGCGCGCACGATCTGCTGGACATGGGAGAAGTCGAAGGGGCGCACCCGATCGAGGCACTGGCGCAGCTCCGTGCAGTACGGCTCCGGGAACAGCCCCTCGCTCGATGCCACGAGCTGACCGAGCTTGATGTACGTGGGGCCGAGCTCCTCGAACGAGTGGCGGAGGACGGCGGGCCCCTGCCCCTTCTTGCCGCGAAGTCGGGCCCAGAGCAGGGAGGCCACGGCCCGGGTGCCGACCCACGCCGTGCGCAGAAGCCGCCGCACCGTGCGTGACGTCAGCGCCGCCGCCATCCCGAGGGCGGCGACCGCCAGCCACACCACGACCGAGCCCCGCGCCAGCGCCGGCGTGGCCAGGGCCAGGGGAACGGGGGCCGTCATGTCCGCCGTGGGCAAGCACCCTTCACAGAGGACGAAGCGTGCGACCACACCGTCCGTGACCCCCACCTGGGCAGGCTTCCCCGCGGGCAGGGTGGTCTTGCAGACGGCGCAGTTCCCATCCCGATGCATCGTGGCGGGTACGACAACCACTTCGTCCACCACCCCACCGATGCGTACGCTCATGCGTGTGATACATGAATCACGATGTATCACGCGTCAAGAGGGACCCGTGTTATTCCGCCATGCTACGCCCCAGCCATGGACCGCTCCTCCATCGTCCAGCTTGACAGACGCCACGTGTGGCACCCCTACACACCCATGGAGGCCTGGGAGCACGAGGACCCGATCGTCGTCGCCCGGGCGCAGGGTAGCTGGCTGGAAGACGTGGACGGACGGCGCTACCTCGACGGAAATGCCTCCTGGTGGGTGGCCGCCCTCGGGCACGGACATCCTCGCCTGCTGCACGCAATGAAGGAGCAGGCCGCGACCCTCGCGCACTGCTCCCTGGCGGGCATCGCGCACGAGCCGGCGTCGCGGCTCGCCGGGGAGCTCGTGGCGCTCGGTCCGGTGGATGCGTCGGGCGAGAGGCCGCTCCAGCGGGTCTTCTTCGTCGACGACGGCTCGACGGCGATCGACGCCGCCGTGAAGATGTGCGCCCAGGCGCGGAGGCAACTCGGGCAGGAGAAGAAGACCCGGTTCGTCGCGCTCGAGGGCGCGTTCCACGGCGACACAGTGGGGGCCACGAGCCTGGGCGGGGTCGAGGTCTTCCGGCGCCCGTTCGCCGGCGTCACCTTCGAGTGCGTCCACGTCCCCTTCCCCGAGCCCGACGCCTACGAGCGCGCGTTCGCCGCCGTGGCCGCCCTGCTGCGCGACGAGGGAAGCTCCATCGCCGCGGTCTTCGTCGAGCCGGTGGTCCAAGGCGCAGCGGGGATGCGCATCTATGACGCCGCATACCTCCGGGAGCTACGGACCCTGTGCGACGCCCACGACGTGTGGCTGGTCTTCGACGAGGTGTTCACGGGGTACGGACGCACCGGGCCGATGTGGGCGAGCGAGCACGCCGGGGTCGCGCCGGACGTCATGTGCGTGGGCAAGGCGTTCGCCGGCTACGTCCCCATGGGGGCGGTGCTGGCCAGCGAGCGTGTGTTCGCCGCCTTCCGTGGAGGGCGCGACCGAGCGTTCCTCCACGGTCACACCTTCTGCGGGAATCCCCTGGGCGCTGCGGTCGCGCGCGAGGTCCTAGCCGTCTACCGCGACGAGCACCTGCTCGAGCGCGTGCGCGCGAGCGCACCCGTGATCGCGCGCGCGTTCGCAGGCCTCGCGAGGCTCCCCGGGGTGGAGCGCGTGCGCTCCGTCGGCATGATCGGCGCCGCCGATCTCGCCAGCCGCGACGCCGGGTATCTGGGTAACGTCGGGTGGCACGTCTACGAGGAGGCCCGCAGGCGCGGGGCGTACCTGCGGCCGCTGGGCAGCACGGTCTACGTCTGCCCGCCGCTCACCATCGAACCCGGTGAGCTCGAGCAGCTCCTCGCCATCCTCCAGGAGAGCATCCGGACCGTCACCGGGCGGTGACGACGACGGCGCCCTTGTACATCGCCATCCCGCACTGGAACGTCAGCGTCCTGGCCTGATCGGTGGGGAGGTCGACGGACACGACCTGGTTTAGCGGGAGCTTCTTCTCGATGTTCAGCTCGGGGAAGACCACCTCGGTGGCGCAGGTCTTGTCGGTCGTTCGCACGAATGTCACCGTGCCATGCGAGCCGGGGCCATTTCCGTGCAGCTGCAGCGAGGTCGGCGTGAAGCCGTGCTCGCCGGCGGTCACGTCGGCCATGGGTGTGCTCGCCTCGGACCTCTTGCAGGCCGTCAGCCCGGGTGCGGCGATGCCGACGACGCCGGCGAGAAAAGACACGACGGCGGTGTACTGCCAGGCGCGCATGCCTCGGATATAGTCGCGCGCTCCGATGGCCACAAGGAGTGGCGGGCAACCTGGGAGAGAGCCATGACCACGCAGGTGAAGTTCGCGTCGAACGCAGGTGGACAGCTCGAGGGTGCGCTGGCGGAGCCGGCGGGCACGGGCAAGGTGGGCGCGCTGGTCGTGCTGCAGGAGTGGCACGGCATCAACGAGCAGATGAAGGGCAAGGTCGATCGCTTCGCGAAGGAGGGCTACCTCGCGCTGGCGCCGGACCTCTATCACGGCAAGGTCGCGGCGAACGACGAGGAGGCCGGCAAGCTCATGGGCCAGCTCGACTGGGGCAAGGCCGTCCACGAGATCGCCGACGCCGTCGCGTACCTGCGCGGACACGCCCGCAGCAACGGCAAGGTGGGCGTGGTGGGCTTCTGCATGGGTGGCGCACTCTCGCTGGCGGCCTCACGGCACGTCGAGAAGCTGGCGTGCGCGGTGCCGTTCTACGGCGTGCCGCAGATGCCGCTCGACGAGTTCGCCAGGGTGAAGACGCCCATCCAGGCGCACTTCGCCAAGAACGACGACTGGGCGAAGGCCTCGATCGCCGAGCAGATCCAGGAGAAGGTGCGGTCGGGGGGAGGCCACATGGACCTCTTCGTGTACGACGCCGGTCACGCCTTCATGCGCGAGGGCGATCCAGCCCACTACGACGCCGCCGCGGCAAAGCTCGCATGGCCCCGCGCGCTGGAGTTCCTGAAGAAGCACCTGGGCTAGCCTCTGTGCCGTGCCGGTGAGCCGGCGCCGCCGTCGATCGAACCAAATGACTGTCCCCACGACCCGGCGCGGTCACCGATCCGAATGAGATCCTCTTTTTCTCTTCGGGGGCGTCACCCGTTTGCATGAACGCGTGGCGTTTGACGCAGGAGCCTCCTCGCGTCATCTTGTGCTTCGTCATGGCGGCCATGCTCCCCCTCGATTCCACGCACCCTTGCCTCCTCGGCATGGCGTGCCGCTGGATCCGTCTTGCCCCGCGCAAGCCGACCCAGGTCGAGGGGTTCAGCAGATAGCCGCCGGTCCGACGTTCTCCCCGTGGGGAGCCCCGAGAGTCGCCCGGCACGAAACGGGTGAAAGGGGCTCCAGGACGAGAGGAGAACGAACATGGGCTGGCACCGAAGGTTGAAACGACGCGTCGCCCACGCGGAGCGCCACCGGCGCGACACGGCTGGGCGACGCTCGATGTCTGCCGACACCATGCGCGAGCTCATCGCGCTGGCGTGGCCGATCATGACTGCCATGGCGGGCGAGACCCTGATGGGGCTCGTCGACACCAAGCTCGTCGGCGGGCTGGGGGCGGCGGCGCTCGGCGGCGTCGGCGTGGCCATGACGGTCGCGTTCCTCGGCTACATGGTGGTCTTCGGCATCATGCGCGGCGTGAAGGTCTGCGTGGCGCACGCCGTGGGCCGGGGCCACGCACACCGCGGAGTGCGCTACGCGCAGGCCGGCGTCGTCCTCGGCCTGCTCGCGGGGGCGGTGTTCGGCATCTGCACGCGCGACGTGGGGCCGCTCTTCCGGGTCATCGGCATCGACCCGGCGCTGGTGCCCTATGCGCGCTCGTTCCTGGCAGCCTACACCTTCGGGGCGCCGGGCAGCGCGGTCGTGTCAGCGCTGGTGCAGCACCGACAGGCGCTGAGCGACTCGCGGACGCCCATGGTCGTTGGCCTCGGCGGCAACGTGGTCAACGCGCTGCTGGGCTGGTCGCTCATCTACGGACACGCCGGGCTCCCCGCGCTGGGTGTGCGCGGTGGCGCCTACGCCACGGCCACGAGCGAGTGGCTGGAGGCCATCGTTCTCCTGGCGCTGCTCGTGCGGGACACGCGCCGCGCCGGGACCTGGGCACGCGCACGCGCCGAGCTTCCCTTCGCGAGCGCGCTGCGCGAGGTGACGGCCCTGGGACTGCCGACCGGCATCCAGTTCGGCAGCGAGATGCTGGCCTTCGCGACCTTCACCGCGCTGCTGGGCTCGATGGGCGCCGACCAGATCGCCGCGCACCAGATCGCGCTGGCGACCATCCGCGTGTCGTTCCTGCCCGGCGCGGCCGTGGGCGAGGCGGCCAGCGTGCTGGTCGGACAGGCGCTCGGGCGGCGCTCGCTCGCCCAGGCTGACCGGGCGACCCGCGCCGCGCTCGTCGTGGCGGTGGCGTTCATGGCCTTCTGGGGCGTCGTCTTCGGCGTGGCTGGTGGCGCCATCGCGCGGCTCTTCACGGACGACCCTCCCGTCGCCCACGTGGCGCGGACGCTGCTCTGGATCGCCGCGGCCTTCCAGGTGCTGGACGCGACCAACATGGTGCTCCGCAGCGCGCTGCGCGGGGCCAAGGACGTGCGCGTGCCGGCGTTCATCGGAATCGCGGTCGTGTGGACGTGCGTCCCCACGGCGGCGTTCGTGCTGGGCCGGCTGATGGGCTGGGGCTCCGCTGGCGGGTGGCTCGGCTTCATCGCCGAGACCGCGGTGGGCACGCTGCTGTTCGCCCGGCGCTGGAGGCGAGGAGCCTGGAGGCTAGCCTACTGATCGACGTCGACGGGGTCGGCCAGGGGCTCCTCCACGGGCGCTTCCTGGTCGACCGTTTCGGCGGGGGGCGGAGGCGCAGGCGGAGGAGGCGGGGCGCTGCGCTGCGAGGGCTCGAGCGCCCGGATGCTCATGGCCGCGAGCCCCTTCAGCGCCTGGAGGACGAGCTCGTGGCGCCGGTCGCCATCGGGCCAGACGATGTGGTTTATCGCGAGCCCTTGCATCACCGCGATGGAGAACACCGGGGCGATTTCCATGGGCGACGAGTGCTGGCGCTGTGACGCGAAGAACTCGCGGAACGTCTGCTGCACCTGCTCGGAGAACTGCTCCGCGATCTCCATCACCGTCTTGCGCAGCGAGGGGTCGGTGCGGGCGGCCACGACCAGCTCGAGCCACGCGTAGAAGGCGCGGTTCGACGTCTTTTCCCAGAGGATGTCGATGACCGCGAAGTACTTGTTCGCGTCTGCGGGCAGCGTGGCGAAGGCCTCGCGGAACTCCTCGAGGCGCTTGGTCAGCAGGTGCCGCACGGCGACCGTGACGAGCCGCTTCTTGGTCGGGAAGTGGTGGAGTTGGGCGCCGCGAGACACGCCGGCCCGCGCCGCGACCTCGATGGTGGTCGTGCGGGAGTAGCCCACCTCGTAGAGGCAATCGATGGTCGCCTCCAGCAGGCGCGTGCGCATCGCGGCGCTCCGCTCGCGCTGGGTGCGTCGAACGCGAGGCTGCGGCGCGGGGGAGACGGCCGCTTTCTTCGCCACAGAGCCATTTATACCAGCCATCCGCGCACCTTGGCAGCATTCCTGCCGGGCTCTGCCACCCGCTCTAGAGGACCCCCGCCAGGAGCGCGACCCCCACCAGCGCGAACACCAGGGCCGCCACCTTCTGCGTCACCCTCGGCGAGAGCAGCCTGCCTGCCCGGTTCCCGACCAGCACGGCAAGGGCCGAGACCGACCACAGCGCCGCCGTGGCACCGACGAACACGGCCACGGGCGCGGCATAGCGCGCCGCCAGGGCGGCGGTGGCGATCTGCGTGAGGTCGCCCCACTCGGCGATGAAGACGACGACGAACACCAGCCACGCCGTCCGCCAGAACCCGGGCTTCTCGGCGGTCGGAGCGGGACCGTCTTCGCCCTGCTTGCGCACCCACATCACGATGGCCGACAGCAGGAAGACGCCACCTGCAACGAGGTGCACAGCGCGCGAGGGGAGCAGTGAGACCAGCGACCCGGCGGCCACGGCGACGACGCTCTGCACGGTGAGCGCAGCGGCGGTGCCCAGGAAGACCGGGAGCGGCGCGTTGCGGCTGGCGAGCACCAGAGCGGCTAGCGCCGTCTTGTCCGGCAGCTCGGCGACGAAGACGACGCCGTACACCGAGAGAAGGAGCTGGAGCGTGGCGCTCACGAGGACAGGGCCTCGTCGTCCTCCGTCACCGCCCTGCGCTGCGCGAGACCGGCGGCGCACGCGCACAGGCCGGCCAGCACGTGGAACTGCTCGCCGACGAGGCGGACGCTGCGGGCGTCGACGTAGAAGTAATCGGGCAGCGTGTAGGCGGCATCGTAGACCAGCCACGCTAGGAGGCTCGCAGTCAGCAGCATCCACGGCCAGCGCAAGGTGCCGCCGCGCACGGCGAGCGCGGTCAGGGCCACCGGTGCGATCAGCGGCAGCGAGAGGATGTCGCCCAGGTCTGATGGGATGGAGTCGAGGTGGGCGGTCGTCCCCTGCACCAGATCGCGGAGATCGATGACCAGCGTCGGTCCCGCGAACACGAGGGCCAGCACCCCGGCCACCCCCACCACCGCGCGGCGCGCCCCTCGCGACCCCGGATGCTCGAGCCCGGCCACGTTCCAGGCTCGCGCCAGGGTCCACGCGCCGATGACGACGCAGACGTTGCCCGCCGTGACGAGGACGCCCCGGACACCGTCGAACACGAGCGGGGGTACCTGGCCGTGTACGAGGAGCATCGCGTCGCGGGCGAGCAGCAGAGCGTACGTGGCGGCCCAGACGCCCCACCCCCGGCGCAGGTAGTCCCCCTGGTCGAACGCCAGCGCCGCGAGGAGCATCCCTCCGCAGGCGAGCCCCTTCGAAAGGTCGATCTCGCCCTGGATGATGCCGTCCTGCGCGCCGGGCGAGGCGAGGGCCACCAGCGCCACGGATAGCGCCGCGAGCACGAGCGGCGACACGGCGAGCGAGCGGTAGGTCATAGGCCGAACTCCTGGAGGATGTGCTGGATCACGAGCTCGCACCGCTGCCTGCCGAGGAGCGTACGTAGCATTGGCCGCATCGCGTCGTTGAGCGCGGGGATGTCGTGGACCGTCAGTGTCTCCGGGCCTCGGCCTAGCCCCCGCAGCGCGAAGGTCTTCACGGCGACCCGGCCGGTGTGGGGGCCGAGATAGCGCCCCAGCCGCCGGGCGATGCGCTCCGCGACCGTGGCGACCGGCACCCCCATCCAGTGCACGAGCCTACCCCGGTCCGGTCCAGAAAATCGTGCGTGAGAGCGTAAAGGGCGCGGCTGGAGTCGCAGCCTCCTGCCGCGAGTGACATGTGTCGAGCACGGCCCGGCCCATGCAACGCCGGTGGGAATGGCCAACCTCGTCGCCGTGCTCGCCCGCTCCGTGCGTGAACACGGCGCACGCCCCCTCTTCGGCACACGGTCGCAGTCAGGCTGGAGCTGGCTGAGCTACGATGAGTTTGCGCGTCGGGTCGACGCGCTGCGTGGTGGCCTGGCCTCCCTCGGCGTCTCCCGTGGAGATCGTGTCGCCGTGATCTCGCGCAACCGGATCGAGTGGGCGGTCGGCTGCTACGCGAGCACGGGTCTGGGCGCAACGTACGTGCCCATGTACGAGGAGCAGTCGGAGCGCGAGTGGCGCCACATCCTCGCCGACAGCGGGGCGAAGGTCTGCCTGCTTTCCGGCTCCGTCCGCGAGCGCGTCGCCGCCGCCGCGGCTGAGGTCCCTTCCATACACCATCTGGTGGACTTCGACGCAGTGGCGGACGCCCCGACGGGCTACGCGGCGCTGCTCGAGAAGGGCGGGCGAAGTCCCGTCACGGCCATCTCACCCGAAGAGAGCGACGTCGCCGAGATCGTCTACACCTCCGGCACCACAGGCACCCCCAAGGGTGTGCTGCTGACGCACGGCAACATCGTCGCCAACATCTCCGCCGTGATCTCTCTGCTGCCGGTGTCGGCTGCCGACCGGACCCTCTCCTTCCTGCCCTGGGCCCACGTCTTCGGGGGCGACGAGCTGCACGGGTTGATCTCGCTGGGTGCGTCGATGGGGATCTGCTCCTCGGTGGACCGGCTCGCGAGCGAGCTCGGGGAGGTGCAGCCGACCCTCCTCTTCGCCGTACCGCGCGTCTGGAACCGCGTCTACCAGGCGGCGCAGCATGCACTCCACGACAAGCCACGCATTCTGCAGCGGATGGTCACGCGGGCGACGGCGGCGATGCACCAGCAGCGGCTCGGCGAGCCGGTTGCGCCCATCGACCGGGTCGCCCTGGCCACGACGAAGGCGCTGGTCTTCGGCAAAATCCGCGAGCGCTTCGGTGGTCGCCTGCGCTTCGCCGTGTCGGCCGCAGCGGCGCTCGCCCCCGAGGTGGCCGAGTTCATCGACGATCTGGGGGTGGTGGTGCTGGAAGCCTACGGGCTGACCGAGACCAGCGCGTGCGCCACCATCAACCGCCCCGACGAACGCCGGATCGGCACGGTCGGGAAGCCCATCCCGGGGGTCCGGATCGTACTCGACCACACCGTGGCCGGTGCCGAGGACGACTCGGGCGAGATCGTCGTCTACGGGCACTGCGTCATGGCCGGGTATCACAACCTCCCCGAGGAGACGGCGCGAGCCCTGACGAGCGATGGCGGCCTGCGCACCGGCGACCTGGGCCGGTTCGACGCGGAAGGCTTCCTCCACATCACCGGGCGCCTGAAGGAGCTCTACAAGCTGGAGAACGGCAAGTACGTGGCGCCCGCCGTGCTCGAAGAGCAGCTCACGCTCAGCAGCTTCATCGAGCAGGCGTTCGTTCACGGCGCGGACCGGCCCTTCAATGTGGCGCTCATCGTGCCCAGCCGTGCCGCGCTCGAGGAGTGGGCACGTGCCCACGAGCTGGGGGCGCTGGCGTACGACGAGCTGCTGCGCGAGCCAGGCGTCCGTGCGCTGATCGAGGGCGAGATCGCCGCCGCGAGCGCCCAGTTCAAGGGGTTCGAGCGGATCGCCGACTTCGCGCTCGTCACCGAGCCCTTCTCGGTCGAGAGCGGGACGTTGACCCCGACCCTGAAGATCAAGCGGCGCCGGGTCCTCGACCGCCACAGGGACCGGCTCGAGGCCCTCTACCGCGAGCGGACCGCCGCGGCCGCGCCCGCGTCACCGCACGTCCCCGGCGCACGGTTGTGACTGCTCGCGAGGAAGGAGACGACTTCATGGAACGCAGCAAGATGGTCGAGCTCATCGCCCGCCGCGGGATCCGTGACGCGAGGACCCTCGACGCCTTCCGCACGGTGTCGCGGGAGGACTTCGTGCCCAAGACCCTCGAGGAGTTCGCCTACGAGGACTCCCCCTTGCCCATCGAGGAGGCGCAGACCATCTCGCAGCCGTACATCGTCGCGCTCACGGTCGAGGCGCTGGGGCTCAAGGGCGGCGAGCGCGTGCTGGAGGTGGGTACGGGTTCGGGCTACGCGGCGGCCATCCTCGCGCGGATCGCAGGGGAGGTGTACACGGTCGAGCGGATCGGATCGCTTGCCACGTCGGCGTCCGAGCGCCTGGCGCGTCTCGGGTTCGACAACGTCCACGTCCGCCACGGCGACGGGTCCCTCGGCTGGCCGGAGCATGCGCCCTACCACGGCATCGCCGTGGCCGCGGGTGGCCCTGGCGTTCCGCAGGCGCTACGGGAGCAGCTTGCCATCGGCGGCCATCTGGTCATGCCGGTGGGGGCCCGGCAGGACGAGCAGAAGCTGGTGCGGGTCACGCGGGTGAGCCAGGACGAGTTCACCGAGGAGCACCTCGACGACGTGCGGTTCGTGCCGCTGATCGGCGAGCAGGGCTGGGCCGAGAAGCCTGCCCTGCTCCGCGCACGAGACACGGTGCCGAGCGGAGCACCGCTCCTGAAGCTGATCCGCGAGGCGGCAGAGCCGGTCCGCGACATGGGCGAGGGCTCGGTCGACTCCCTGCTCGAGCGGATCGCGGACGCCCGCGTGGTGCTGCTCGGAGAAGCGACGCACGGCACCAGCGAGTTCTACCGGATGCGTGCCCGCATCACACAGGAGCTCATCGCGCGGCGCGGCTTCCAGTTCGTCGCCGTGGAAGCCGACTGGCCGGACGCGGCGCGCATCGACGATTACGTGCTCGGCGGACCGCGTCGCTCGTCGCTCGAGTTCACGCCGTTCGAGCGGTTCCCCACGTGGATGTGGCGCAACGAGGAGGTACTTTCCTTCGTCGAGTGGCTGCGGGCCTGCAACGCCGACCGGCGCGACCCGGCGCTGCGAGCCGGCTTCCATGGGCTCGACCTCTACAGCATGTTCACGTCCATCGCCGCCGTGCTCCATTACCTCGACGGCGTGGACCCCGAGGCCGGGAGAGTGGCGCGGCGGCGCTACGGGCTGCTCACGCCCTGGCAGAAGGACCCTGCGGCGTACGGCGCGGCGGTGATCTCGGGGCGCTACCGCAGCTCGGAGGTCGCCGTCGTGGCCATGCTCCGCGAGCTGCTGGAGCGGCGGCTGGACTACGCGCAGCGCGACGGGGCCCGCTTCTTCGACGCGGCCCAGAACGCGCGCGTCGTGGCGGACGCCGAGCGCTACTACCGCGCGATGTACTACGGCGGCGCCGCCTCGTGGAACCTGCGCGACCAGCACATGCAAGACACGCTGGAGTCGCTGCTCAGCTTCTACGGCGCCGGCTCCAAGGGCATCGTCTGGGCCCACAACTCGCACGTGGGCGACGCGTCGGCCACGGAGCTCGGCGCGCGCGGCGAGCACAACATCGGTCAGCTCTGTCGCGCGCGGTTCGGCGCGGATGCGTACATCGTCGGGTTTGCGACCGACCACGGGACCGTGGCCGCGGCCTCCGACTGGGACGAGCCGATGCAGACGATGCGCGTACGGCCCTCCCGCGTCGACAGCTACGAGCGCCTCATGCACGACTCTGGAATGCCGGCATTCGCGCTGCATCTGCGTGCACCAGCGCGCCGGGCGGTGCGCGACGAGCTGGGGCGGCCTCGCCTCGAGCGCGCGATCGGTGTCGTCTACCGTCCCGAGACCGAGCTCGCGAGCCACTACTTCCAGGCGGACCTGGTCCATCAGTTCGACGAGCTCTACTGGTTCGACGAGACGCGGGCGGTGACCCCCTTGCCTGCCGGGCGTCCACAGAACGTCGAGGTCCCCGACACCTATCCGTTCGGCCTGTGACCGCCCGAGCGCCTCAGAACGTCCCGACCAGGGTCATGCCCGGCCGTGGCCCCACCATGGGCGACAGCATCCAGCTCGTCGCAGGGCGGCCGTGCGCGGCGCGGAAATGGAGCAGCGTGGGCAGACCGTAGCCGAAGCCGAACCCGATGGCAGCCCCCACGAGCACGTCCGTCGTCCAGTGGCGGTCGCCGATGATGCGAAGGATCCCGTCGGCGGTGGCCAGGGTGACATCGCGTACACACGCGAGCCGGTCGGCCAGGCGGCTCCCGTAGAGCGGCACGAAGCCGTGGTTCGCGCACGACGCACCGGCCGCGATGAAGACCTCCGCCGTGTGGCCGCTCGGAAAGGAGGCTGTCGGGCTGGTCTGGCATCCCACCCCCGACGGGTTCTGCTGGCAGTCCTCGTAGGACGGGCGGGCGCGGCCGATCGAGTCGTAGAGACTGAAGGTGAACACCGAGCCCAGGGCGAAGGACTCCGCGTCCATCAGGCTGAGCTGCAGGGCGACGTCGGCGCCGCCACGGAGCAGCGGCACGAAGAAAGAGTCGACCCCCACCACCAGCACGACCGTCGTCACGTTGACGACGTCGCTCGCGGTCCAGACCGCCTGCAGGGCCTGCGGAGAGTGCACACGGAGCGCGTTGCGCAGGGCGTCGTCGAACAGGATCCCCCCGATCCAGTGCGGCTGCGGCTGGGGGGGCAGCCAGGTGTACATGGCTATCGCTGCCGGTCCCATGATGCCGGTGATCACGTACTCGATGGGGCGGAACCGGGGGACGTCCTCGTCCCAGTGCAGACGGCCATCGGCGGGTGGCGGTGGGTCCGCCCGGGCTGCAGCCGGTGCCAGCAGCAGCGGCAACGACACTGCGAGGATCGCTGCCAGCCGCACGTGGTCACCTCGCTCCGGTGGTGAGCACCGGGATGGGTGAGAGGCGGACGATCTTCTCGGTGACGCTCCCGAGGAGCAAGCGCTGCAGGCCGTGCAGACCGTGTGTGCTCATCACGACGAGGTCGGCGCTGCGCTCCTTCGCGGCATCGAGAATCCCGCGCCACGGATCCCCGCGGCGAACGATGCCCTCCACCCCGGGAACACGCCCGCGGACCCGCGCCAGCTCCGCCTCGAGCAGGCGCCCGACCTCGGCTTCGGCCTCGCCGGCCAGGCCCTCGAAGAGGTACGACGCGGCGCTCGGCAGCTCGTAGACGTGCGCCAGCGTGAGGGAGGTGCCGAGGTCCAGCGCCAGGCTGGTCGCCGTTTCCACACCACGCCGGGACGCTTCGCTGAAGTCCGTAGGAGCGAGGATGTGCCGGAAGCGGTCCATCCCTCCAGCAAGGATGGCGACATCGCTCGAGGAGCGCACGGTCAGTACCGGGACCGGTGAGAGCCTGACGACGCGCTCCGCGACGCTCCCCATGACCCACCGCGGCAGCCCACGGCGCCCCTGGGTACCGACCACAACGAGGTCGGCCCCGAGGTCTGCGGCCGCCGTGCAGATCTGGTCCCAGGCTGCACCTTCCCGGAGGACCCCCGAAGCGTTCAGCATGCGCACCCGAAGGCCTGCGACGGTCTGGTCCAGCCGCGCCCTGGCGGCATCGCGGACCCCTTCGGGGAGCGGAAAGGGAAAGGCCAGGCCCCCCTGCTCGAACACGTGCAGGACGACGAGCTCCGCCCCCACCTGCGTGGCCAGGGCCACGGCCGTCTCGAGCGCCAGCTCCGAGGAGGGGCTGTACTCGGTCGCCACCAGGATTCTCCGGTACGAGGGCATTGGCTTCTCCCGACTACTCCGTCCTCCCGCAGTACCAGCAGCGACCGTGCCAGTCACGGTCAGCCCCGCTCGAGGCCTGCCCGCAGGACCTCGCCGAGCCGCGTCAGAGACTCCAGGCGTGCATCGCCATCCAGGCCGCGAGCATCCGGCACTGCGATGGTGGAGGCCGCGAGGCCACGGGCGCCATCGACCACCCGCGCCTGCATGGCGGCGTACGCCAGTGCATAGCGGATGACGGGGCCGGCCGAGGAGTCGCTCGCCACGGTCGACTCCAGAGCTTCGCGCTGGTCGACGAGCCCGGCGGGCAACGCGCGGTTCACCACCACCGCGCGGGCGACGAGGCGGGCCTGGGAGAGGGCGCCTACGAGCTCCTTCGCGGTCTGCGCTCCGTCGTGACGCACGGAGGTCACGACGAGGATCTGCGTCCGCGGATCGCGCAGCCAGCGCTGCGTCACCTGCACGCGCGCGAGCATCTGCGCGAACATCGCGTCGACGAGGGCGAAGAAGTCCGCCAGGTCGAACAGCAGCCGCGCGCCCGCGATGCGCCCGAGGCTCCCCACGATGCGCTGCGCGCCCCCGCGCAGCAGCCCCACGGACGAGTCCCCCGCTCCCCTGCGCGCCACCCACCGCAGCCAGCCCACCAGCCGTCCGCCCAGGAAGGCCGCGAGGCGCTCGGGACGGGTGAGGAACTCGATCGCGTTCAGCCCGGGCGCCGTGTCGACGACGAGGTCGGTCAGCGCGGGATCGCGCTCGGCCCACTCGGCGACGCGGGCGGCGGCGAAGATATCGGTAGCCGTGGCCAGCCGGTCGGCGAGCGCCGTGAAGAACGGGTTGACGAGGAGACGCTCTCGCGCAGCGGGATCGGGGCTGGCCTCCGCCGCCCAGCGCCGCAGGCTCTGCGCCGGCTGCAGCAAGGCAGCGCGGAGGACTCCTGCGCTGGGCACGGAGGTGTCGGCGTCCCCGAGCGTGACGTGCAGCGCGTCCTTCAACCTGCGCGAGGGATCGATCCCCAGCAACCCCACGCGGCGCTCGGGCGCTCGTGCGAGGGCGAGCGCGTAGCCGGCGGCGAGGGTCGTCTTGCCGACTCCACCCGCACCCAGCAGCACGTGCAGGCGTGGCATCACGCGGCCCCCGTGAGGTAGGAGGCGAGCGCGTCGACGATCGCGCGCGGGGATCCCTGGACTCCGACGGCGAGCTGCTCGTCGAAGGAGAAGACCCCGCGCTGCGACGTTCCCTGAAGCGCCTGGCGGAGCTGACGCTCGAAGCCCAGGCGTCCGGCGAGATCGGCCTGAACCCCCTCGAGCCCCGATACCAGCGCCGGCGACATGTGTCCGCGCAGCGCCTCGATCCAGAGCGGCCGTGTGGTGTCCTTGATCAGGCGCGCCACGCTCCGGTTGATGACCGCCGCGAGCAATGGTCGCCCGAGGCTCTTCGTAGCCCTGGGGACGAGCTCGAGCGTCTCCTCGACCGCCAGCTCCTCCGGCAGCGAGACCGCCAGCGCTCCCGTCCACGAGGGATCGCCCATCATCTCCTCCACGCGCGCCATCTCCGAGCCGAGCAGCCCGGAGGCGTGCATGGCAGCCAGCGTCGCAGGGAGCTCGAGGAGCGCCACGCCGTGTCCGGCCGCAGGCGTGTCGACGATGACGTGGTCGAACCGCAGCCCCAGCTCCTTCTCGGCCAGCGTGGTCAGCCAGCACACGTGTCCGAGGAACATCATCTCGGCGATGCCAGGCGCCGCCTCGACCAGCCGACGAACGGCGCGGCCGTGGATGATGTGCCGGTAGAAGGCCCCCATGCCGAGGTGCCCCACGAAGTAGGCACGCAGCGCGTCGTCGAGCCCGAAGTTGGCGACGCTGAGGCCGTGACCGACCACGCAGGGATCGATCCCCGCAGGGGCCAGCTCGAACCAGGGCGCGATGGCCTCGGACAGGGCCCACTCGAAGACCAGCACCTGCTCGCCGCGCCGCGCGAGCGCCGTGCCCAGCGCGGTGGCCACCGTGCTCCGACCGACGCCCCCCTTGCCGAGGACGAAGACGACACGAGGGAGGCTCTCCACGAGCTCTCGTGGATCGAGAGGCACGGGCGAACCGTGGGCGAGGGTCACGCGGTCGACTCCAGATGCACGACCGGTCGCACGTCGACGACCCCCCACAGCATCGCCCGGTCGCGCTCCGCGCAGTTGGTGGGGGTCGGCGTGGCGGGCTCACCGAAGCTCCGCAGTACGACCACCGCGCCCGGAGCGCCGGCGCGCCGGACAGCCGCAAAGAGGCGCTCGCGGTAGGAAGGTGCCGCCCCATCGAGGATGTTGGACAGCGTGAAGGCATCGAAGCTGCCTGGCGTGGCGGCCTCGAGGTGCGACGCGGCATCGGCGAGCACGAGCTGGATGCGCGCGGCGTCGGCTCGCGCTGAAGGACGCTCTCTGGTCTCCCCGAGCAGCAGCGCAGCCGCGTAGGGGTTGTCCGCGTTGGAGTGGTGCGCGAAGCAGCGCTCCATGCGCGCGCGAAGGACCGCGCCGAAGTGACGCGGCAGGAACTCGAGGAACTCCCGCGCGTAGATGGCCCGCAGCCCGGTCATGGACATCAGCGTGTCGAAACCGGTACGGAAGCGCCACGTGTCCAGGTGCTCGCGCCAGTACGCGATCTGAGCGTCCGGGTCGGAGAGCGCCAGGAACGCGCGCACCACGTCCCCGCGCCAGCCCGCGAGAGGCATCAGCGTGCGGCCGAAGCCCATCACCTTCTCCGCCGTACCGACCTCGATCGGTGCGCCCGCGATACGCCGCTCGGCGTAGGCGAGCTGCGCGGGGTTGACGTCGCAGGCCACGACCTCGTGGCGGTCGCAGAGCGCGAGCGCCGTGCACCCCGCGGAGGCGATGCAGAACACCCTGCCCCCGGGCCCGAACGCCGCCCGTTCGACCTCGGGGTCCTCGTACATTCGGCCGAAGAGGATGCGCTTGGGGCCGACCCGCGCGTCGAACCTCCCGGCCTGCCACGCGGTCGCGGCGGTCACGAGGCGGCCCCGCTCATGGCAGCCGATACCCATGCGAGGAGCAGGAAGGACACGTTCTTGACGACCATCCCGCCGGGGTCGTGGATGATGTGCCGGGCCCAGAGAAGGCCGTTGGTGTTGAGGGCGACGAGCAGGACGGTCTGCACGATGGCGCAGAGCCCGGGCGTCACCCCCGACATCACCCACACCGCCAGGGCGGTCTCTGCTGCGCCGAGCGCGAGGAGGAAGCGGCGCCCCATGACGGGTCCGAGCCTGGGGACGGCCTCGACGACCTCGAGCTGACGCCGCTCACGGCCGAGTAGCTTGCACCAGAGCCCCTCGTACAGCCAGACCGCGGCCACTGCCCCGCGCATGAGCGCCAGAGGGGGAACACCGAGCGCGACGTCGTACATACCTTCCCCCCCAGCACGGGTCATGCCCGGCCCAAGCGACGCAAGGTCTGCGGCGGCATCGGCCATGCAGGGCGCGGGGGTGGAGGACGTCATGACAGTGCTGGCACGCGTCGGTCGGCTGTTTCCACCCAGCAACACCGTCGAGGCGGTACACACCAAGGTCCACTTGAATGCGTCCCCGGAGCGGGTCTGGCAAGGGATGCTCTTCTACGAGGAAGTCCCCGGCCGTCCCTCCGCGCTCCTCCGCATGTTCCTCCCCGCCCCCATCCGCACGCAGGGGGAGAAGACTCGCGTCGGGGCGACCATCGAATGCAACTACGAGGGCGGCTACCTCGAGAAACGCATCACGGCGGCCGAGCCCGGGCGGTTCGTGCGGTTCGACGTCCTCGTGCAGCAGCTCGGAGTGGAAGACTGCATCTCGATGCAGGGAGGCTCCTACGAGATCCGTGCAGAGGAGGGTGGCTCCGAGGTCGTCCTGACGACGCTCTATCGCGGACGGCTACGACCGCGCTGGTTGTGGCGTCCTCTCGAGCATTTCCTCGCTCACCGGCTCCATCGTCACATCCTGGAGGGTATGCGGGTCGCTCTCGAGACCTCGGCACCGGCACGCGATGTACCGGCTCTGTCTGCTCGAGGATAGACGCAAGAGATGCGCTGCCGCGCAAGAAGGCGGCTGCCCGGATTCAACTCGCGTACACGCGATAGTCGATCGTCGAGAAGGGGTTGTCTCGCCGCTCGACCTCTGCGAGCCACGCGTCGTCGAGCGAGCCGGCCTTCAGCCCGTCGTAGATCCTGGTGAACCGTGTGATGTGGTCCACGGTGCGTTTCGTTGCATACGGAACCGTGGTCCCGGTCTTCATGATGAAGGCCCAGTCGCTCGACTGCGCGAGCATCAGCTCGCGTGCGGCCTGGTTCAGCGCTTCGCGGGTCTTGCCCTCCGCCCCGGGGAAACGATGGGCCAGCTCGACCATCCGCTCGGCCGCCTTGTGCAAGTGACGGTACACCCACGCGTTGGAACCATTGCACCAGAACTCGCCGTAGCCGTTCTCGCCCCACGAGGACAGCGAGGGAGTGGCCACCTGGTTGGTCTGGTACTCGCGGAGATAGCCGCTCGGAGTGATGGGCGCGACCACGCCCTGATCGCAGGCGAGCTTGCGGAAGAGCAGCTCGAGGAACATGGGCCCCTCGTACCACCAGTGGCCGAAGAGCTCCGCGTCGTAAGGGGCGAGCACGATGGGTCGGCGATCCATGTTCGCGCGAAGGTGCTCGACCTGGCGCTCGCGGTTGAACATGAAGTTACCGGCGTGCTCGGCCGCGCGAAGGTACGCCTGGTGCGGATCGTAGGGCTGCTTGCCGTCCATCGAGCGGTGCGTGACCGCGTAGTACTTGACCCCGGTGAAGGTCCGGATCCCCTGCGGGTGGATGTACGGCAGGACGTAGTCGTGAGGCAGGTCGAAGCCGATGTCGCGGTAGAAGTCGCGGTACACGGGGTCGCCCGGGTACCCCTCCTGGGAGCTCCAGACCTGCTTGCTGCTCTCGATGTCGCGCCCGAACGCCGCCACGCCCGACGGGCAGTAGATGGGCGCGTGCACCCCGTAGAGCGGGCGCGGATCGGCGAAGAGCACGCCGTGCGTGTCGACGAAGAAGAAGCGGATCCCCTCCTCGCGCATCAGCTCGTCGACCCCGGGCACGTAGCCGCACTCTCCCAGCCACATCCCCTGCGTGCGGCGACCGAAGAGGCGCTCGTACTCGCTCGCTGCGGTGTGGACCTGCGCGCGGAAGGCCGCCCAGTTGCGGTCGAGCAGCGGCATGAAAGGGTGAGTCGCCGTGCAGGTGACGATCTCCAGCACGCCCGCATCCTGCAGCGTCCGGTAGGCGCGGACGAGGTCTCCGTCGTGACGCCGCCAGCAGTCCCGCGTCTCGTTGAAGCGGTGGCGGTACATCTTCGCCAGCTCGTGGAAGCGCCGGTCCTCGCGCCAGGTGCGGTCGACCTCCTTGTCCGCCAGCTCGATCAGGGTGTCGATCTTCTTCGCGTAGCGCTCCTTCAGGAGATCATCGGTCATCATCGCGAGGAGCGACGGGCTGAACGACATGGTGAGCCGGAAATCGATGCCATCAGCCACGAGCCGCTCGAAGGCCAGCAGCAGAGGTACGTAGGTCTCGGTGATGGCCTCGAAGAACCACTCCTCCTCCATGTAGGAGGGGGCCTCGGGGTGGCGCACGAAGGGCAGGTGCGCGTGCAGCACGATCGCGAGGTATCCGTGGGCCACGGTCACTCCTCCCCGGCATCGGCCGGGCGTCTGGCCCAGCGCTCGTTGACGACGAAGCCCTGTCCGCTCGCCCCCGCACCGGTGGGGCTTGCGCCGACCCGGCCGCTACCACCCATCCAGGCGCTGGCCCCCATCCAGCCGCTGCCGCCGGTCCATTCGCTGGCGCCGGCGTAGGCCCAGAACGAGCTGCCGAGGGTCAACGTCTCCGAGGCGCCGCCCATCCACCACTCGCTCGCCCCCAGCCACCTCCGCTCGGATGCCCCGAGTCGCCACGCTTCGCTCGCTCCGAGCTCGAGCAGCGCGTGCCGCTCCGAGGCGCCGAGCAGGACGCTCTCGCGCTCGTAGCCGCTGTGCCAGAGCCGCTCGAGCCTTCCGCCCCAGCGCTCGATCATCGGCGTGGTGGCGCGCACGCGTCGCACCATCCACGTGGACAGGACGCGACGTCGCGGCTCGCTCTCGAACCCACGGACGGTGACGCGCCAGGGGCCGGACAGCGTGAAGGTGCTGCCCGCGATCCAGCGCTCCACGGGGGGCTCGCCGAAGAGCTCGACCACGACGCGCTCCGACTCGAACGGCCCCGCGGGGAAAGGCCCCTCGTGCCACTCCTCCTCGGTCGCCGGCGAAACGGTCTGGACGGTTCTGCCCCACCGCGTGAAGCGGAGCGCCCCGCGCCACTCGGCGTGCCACTCCCCGAGATGCCACCCGCTCCAGGTCTGAACGCCCTCCTCGAAGACGCGTCGCGCAGGATCTCCGAGCTCCGTCGACTCTGCAGGACCGGCGTGCCAGACGTCGACGAAGCCCCCGGGCGGATGCCCGCTGTCGTGGCTCTGGGATGCCGCGGGGGCCGGTGCGGGGAGCGCGGGCTCGGGACCGGAGTAACGGGATCGGAAGGGCGCAGCCGCGGGCGGGAGGACGTCGGACTCGACCGTCATCCAGTCCAGCGACGTGTGGGGTGAGGGCGACTTGCGTGGAAAATCGGCGCGACCGGACCGGGCGATGGGCTGGAAGTATCCCTCGTGGCTCTTGATGCCGATCTCGGCGTGCAGCGACGAGCCGGGCCGCCGGATCATGAGGAAGTACTCGCGATCGCCGCGCTCGACGTGGATGTCGAAGTAGCTGCGCGCGTTGGTGCCGTCGAAGACCCGGTCCGTGGTGTCGTAGACGCGCAGGTGGCAGGTACCGGTCGCACCCGCCGGGCCCAGGCGGCTGCGCGCCGCGCCGATCCCCTCGTCGGTGATCTCCCAGTAGAGGTAGGCCGAGTCGGGATCGCGGACGATGACCGTGATGCGGTCCTCCCCGTAGCCCCACGGCAGCTCGCCGGCCTCGACGCTGACAGGGGAGGAGGAGGCCCCGCCCACGTCGTACTTGGAGGCCTCGACGCGTACGTCGCCGCTGTCTCGTCCGCCGTCGTTCTCCATGTCAGCGGAGGCGGAGGCTTTCATGGCGCCCCAATCCAGGCAAGGGCTGTCAGCGTTGCCAGACGATCAGCGGCAGCTCGAGAGGCACCGCGACACCGGAATGTGACGGAACCGCTCGCAGCGTGAAATGCCAGGAGGGCCGCGCGCTCGCCACCTCGCCCACGTAGGAGAAGCCTCGCGCCCCCACCAGCGGCTCTCCGCGACGCAGCGCCACTCGCGTGGGTCCCGTGGCTTTGTCGCCGTCGGCGTAGAGCTCGATGGCGACCGCATCCGGGTCGAGCTCGCCGAGGTAGACGGTGGCCGCGAAGCTGTGGGTGCTGCCCTCCGTGCGCACCCGCACCTCCCCGAAGCGCAGTCCCGGCCACTGTCGCCGCAGCGTGTCCTCCCACCGGACGAGGCTCGCGGCCTGCTGCCCACCGTTCGCGGCACGGAGCGCGTACTCGCGCGCCGCGGGCAGGTAGTAGCCATCCGTGTAGTCCCGCAGCGCGCGGCTGGCCGAGTAACGGGCAGTGAGGGAGGCCATGCTCGCCCGCATGCGCGCCACCCAGCGCGACGGCAGCCCCGCTGGATCACGCTCGTAGAAGGCCGGGATGACGTCGCGCTCCAGCAGCTCGTACAGGTGCGCGGCGTCCTGCGCGTCGTCGTGACCGTCGCCCTCGATCGCCCACCCGACCTCCGGCCGGTAGGCCTCCGCCCACCAGCCATCGAGCGAGGAGAGGTTCACCCCTCCGTTGACCAGCACCTTCATGCCGCTCGTGCCGCACGCTTCCCAGGGCGGACGGGGGGTGTTGATCCAGAGGTCGACCCCCTGCACCAGGTGCTCGGCGAGCCGGAGGTCGTAGTCGGCGAGGAAGACGACGCGCATCCGCACGTCGGCCCGGCGGGCGAAGCGGAGCCACTCCGCCACGAGCGCCTTGCCCTGCTCGTCTCGTGGGTGGGCCTTCCCGGCGACGACGATCTGCACCGGGCGTCGCGCGTCGCACAGCAGGCGAACGAAACGCTCGGGATCGTGCAGGAGCAGCGTGGGGCGCTTGTACTCCACGAAGCGGCGCGCCAGCCCGAGCGTCAGCGTGTCGCGGTCGAGTACGCGGCTGGCGACGTCCAGCCGGGCCCCGCGGAATCCGGCGGCGGCGAGCTGCAGCGAGAGACGCTCGCGGACGAAGGCGACGAGGTCGGCGCGCGCCGACGCGCGAAACGCCCAGAGCGCGGCGTCGGAGCAGGCTGCGATCTTCGAACCGACCGTCTCCTCTCCCCCGTCCCAGCGATCCACCCCGCATGCTCGTGTCCACAGGGCGTCCGACGCCTCCGAGTCCCAGCTCGGCACGTGGATGCCGTTGGTCACGTAGCCCACAGGCACGTCGCCCTCTGGCCACCGCGGGAACTGCGCCTGGAAGATCTGCCGGCTCACCTCGGCATGGCGCCGGCTGACGGCCGTCACGGCGCCGCTGCAGTGGGTGGCCAGCCAGGCGGTGGTCATCGGCTCGGCGGCGTCCTCGGGTCGTACCCGCCCCATCGCCAGCAGCTTGCTCAGCTCCACGCCCAGCTCGTCGCGCGCATACGCCCCGAGGTGTGCCTCGACCAGGTCCGGAGCGAAGCGATCGAACCCGGACTCGACCGGCGTGTGGGTCGTGAACAGGTTGCCCGCGCGGGTGGCGGCGAGCGCGACGTCGAAGGAGCACGTGTGCTCCTGCATGAAGTCGCGCGCGCGCTCCAGCGCCGCGAAGGCGGCGTGTCCCTCGTTGAGGTGACACACCTCGGGTCGCAGGCCTGCTGCCCGCAGCAACCTCCAGCCGCCGATGCCCAGCGCCATCTCCTGGAGCAGCCGCACGTCCTCGTCGCCCCCGTAGAGCTGACCGGTGATGCCGCGATCGGCGGGAGTGTTCGACGGGTCGTCGCTGTCGAGCAGGTAGAGCGCGACGCGGCCCACCCGCGCTTGCCATCCACGGAGCCAGACCGCAGGTCCGGGGCGCGGGAGCCGCACCCGGACCCAGGCGCCGTCGGCGTTGCGCAGCGGAGAGATGGGGAGGTACCTGGTCTGGTTGAAGGGCCAGAGCTCGCGCTGGGCACCCGAAGCGTCGATGGACTGCCGGAAGTAGCCCTGCTGGTAGAGCAGGCCCACACCCACCAGCGGCACACCCAGATCGCTGGCGGCCTTCAGGTAGTCGCCGGCCACGTTCCCCAGACCGCCGGAGTAGAGCGGTAAGGCCTCGGCCACTGCGAACTCGAGGCTGAAGAAGGCGACGGAGGTGAGTGCCTCGTCGCGATGTCGGAGCTGGAACCACTGCGGCGCCGCCAGCTCGTGTCGCCGGGCCTGCAGCAGCTCCTGGGCGTCGTCGCGAAATTGCGACGTCGCCCAGAGCTCGCGCAGGCGCGCCCGCGACGCGGACTGCATCACCAACCAGGGGTTGCCCGTCTCGCGCCACATGGTCGCGTCGATCTCTTCCCAGAGTCGGTCGGCGCGGTGGTTCCAGGCCGACCTCAGATCGAGGGCCAGCTCGACGAGGATCTCGAACCCATCCGTTTCAGGAGGCGCTGCAGGATCGATCGGTTGCATGGGTGCGAGCACGGGTGAGCAAGGTACGGGCCGTCACCACGACGATCGCTGCACTCCTTGCAGCGCCACGCAGCCGATCGCATCGATTCGTGGCTGCAGATCGTGTTTCTCGCACGTTCTCCAGTGCTGCAGTCGCGCACGATTTCTGCACGGATCTGTGTCGGGAACATGGCTCTGCAGGCTGATCTCCACGGTCCTGGTTCGGTGGCTCCGGCCACCGTTCACCTGGACGTTCTCGTCGTGGACGATGACCCTGATTGCCGCACGGCGCTCTGTGCCGGCATCCTCAGCCTCGGCCATTCGTGCCGCGCCGTGGCAAGCGGCAGCGAAGCGCTCGCAGCGCACGCCGCGCATCCCTTCGACGTGATCATCAGCGACTGGACGATGCCCGGTATGGACGGCATGGAGCTCTGCCGCCGCATCCGCGCACTCGATGTCCGCACCTACACGTACCTCCTCTTCACCAGCGGGCATGCCGTGAAGCGGGACTTCGTGGACGCGGTGCGGGCGGGCGCGGACGAGTATCTGCCCAAGCCGATCGACCTCGACGACCTCGAGGCACATCTCCTCGCCGCGGCGCGCGTCGTGACGGCTTACCGGCAGCTGGCCGAGCGCAACGTGGAGCTCCGCCACGACAGCCAGACGTTCTTCCGCACCGCACGGGTCGATCCCCTCACGCACGTCGCCAACCGGCTGCGGCTCGACGAGGACCTCGAGACGCTGCAGGCGCAGGTCAGTCGCTACGGACGCCAGGCGACGGTCGCGATGTGCGACATCGACGCCTTCAAGCGCTACAACGATCGCTACGGACACCCCGCAGGCGACCTGGCACTCCAGCGCATCGCGCACGCCATCCGCAGCAGCCTCAGACGCCTGGACCAGGTGTACCGGTACGGGGGAGAGGAGTTTCTCGTCGTGCTGCCCGAACAGTCCCTCGCGCAGGGTGCGGCGGCGATGGAACGCGTGCGTGCAGCGGTCCAGGGCCTGCGCATCGCGCATGCCCCGGGCGCCCGGCAACCGATGCTGACCATCAGCATCGGGATGGCCGCGGTCGAGGCGGAAGGCGAGCACTCGGTCAAGGACGCGATCAAGCGCGCGGACGAGCTCCTCTACCAGGTGAAGGCCATGGGCGGTAACGGGGTGCAGGCCGTGGCCATGTCGTAGCGTGCACGCTGGCGAAAAGACTGCGCGTGTGCTTGCGGGGACGGGCCGACAGGAGCGAGAGTGGTGCGAGCCGCATGGATTTCGAAGCACAGATGGGCCACCTCCGGGAAGCCTTCGCGACCATGGCGAGCCGCTGTCGCGGCCAGCTGAAGGGCGCCCTCGAGGCGTTCTGGACGAGGTCGGCGGAGCAAGCGAACGCGGTGAAGCAAGGCGACCGGGAGATCGACGACGACGAGAAGGCCATCGACGAGCTGCTCCTGTCCATCCTCGCCCTGCGGCACCCCGTGGCCTCCGACCTCCGTATGGTGACGGCCTGCTTCAAGCTCGTCACCGACCTCGAACGCGTCGGAGACGAGGCCGTCGAGATCGCCAGAGCCGCTCCGGCGGGACCGGTCGGCGACGCCGCCGTGGTGTCGCTCCTGCGCGGGATGGCCACGGCGACCGAGACGATGCTCGATGGCGCCATCGGTGCTTTTCTCGCCAGGGACGACGCGGCTGCTGCACGCGTCCTCGAGAGCGGGAACCTCGTCGACACGGGGTATCTGCAGGTCGTACGCGACGTCGGCGCGTACGTGATGGCGCACCCCGGCGAGGCCGCCGCGGCGATCGGGACGATGAGCGTGGCGCGGTGCCTCGAGCGCATCGCCAGCCACGCGACGAACATCGCCAGCGGCGCGCGCTTCGCGGTGCGCGACGAGGCGATGCCTCGCTGAGCCCGTCAGAACACGCCGACCAGGCCCATGCCCGGGGCATGTCCGTAGGTGCCGAGCGTGGGGACGAAGGTGGCACCACCGGCGTGCAGCTCACCGACCGCGCGGCCGGACCCGAAGCCGAAGTGGAGCAGCGAGGGCAGGACGTAGCCGGACAGCGCTCCCACCGCCCACCCCGTCATCACGTCCGTGGCCCAGTGCTCGTCGTACACGAGACGGAGGATGCCGGCGGCAGCGGAGGCGCTCATCATCACGAGACACGGTGCAAGATCGGCGAAGCCTCCACCGAACAGCGGCAGGTGCTGGTGGTGCAGACAGGTCAGCGCCGCCGCCGTGGTGACGGCGGCGGTGTGGCCGCTGAAGAAGCTGCGGTTGTCGTTCGGGACGCCGCAGGCGTGGAGGAAGGCGCCCGAGGCGTCCCGGTCAGCTCCGTCGACGCAGCGATCGGTGTAGGGGCGAGCGCGACCAGCGCCGTGCTCTGCCACAAGGCTCACGATCCCCGAGAAACCTTGGGCCTGGAGGTGTGCGTTCCGGAAACTCTGCGGCTCGTTTTCCGGAAACTCTGCGGTCTCCAGGAACGTCTTGAGCTTCGAGTTGTAGCTCGCCCTCGGGCAGGTGCTTG